>ERZ791840.251-NODE-251-length-40707-cov-4.280454_pt1 | contig 40707 bp, 27 predicted proteins | sample MGYA00510291_ERZ791840 | MGnify/ENA primary metagenome ERZ791840 (study PRJEB30046, sample SAMN00715256) | human gut metagenome | study: EMG produced TPA metagenomics assembly of the A metagenome-wide association study of gut microbiota in type 2... | reverse complement strand
AACAAAATTATGCTCGAAAATCCACATACATTTCTTATGAAGACAGATTCTAAAAAATGCAACACCGGAATGGAAGGAAAAAAGCCGCATTTTCTGTATGCCGCTTTGATATACTGCCGGATTTCCCACGGAACTTTCGGCCACCCCCTATGGAAAGGAGCCATCATTTATGTGTGGTTTTGTAGGATTTACCAATCATATTGATAACTCAAACGTTGTCCTGGGCGAAATGCTGGATAAAATCAAGCACCGCGGCCCGGATGCGGAGGGTACTTATATTGACGAGAACATTGCACTGGGGCACCGCCGTCTGAGCATCATTGATGTATCAGAGGCCGGCACGCAGCCGCTGTACAGTGAGGACAAAAATCTCGTCCTGGTCTTTAACGGCGAAATCTATAATTATCAGGACATCCGGGCACGGCTGATTGAGGCCGGCTACCACTTCTCCACACAGACGGACTCTGAGGTTTTGATCTACGGTTATCAGGAATACGGCGCTGCACTGCTCCAGCAGCTGCGGGGCATGTTTTCCTTTGTCATCTGGGATAAGCAAAAGAAGACCCTTTTCGGCGCACGGGATTTCTTCGGCATCAAGCCGCTCTACTATGCCCAGATGGACGATACCTTCCTCTTCGGCTCAGAAATCAAGAGCTTCCTTTGCCATCCGAAGTTCAAAAAGGCGCTGAACACCGCGGCACTGGAAAATTATCTCACCTTCCAGTACTCCCCCTGTGACGAGACCTTCTTCCAGGGCGTGTATAAGCTGCCGCCGGCACACTATTTCACCTATCAGGACGGCAAGTTTGAAATGAAGCGCTACTGGGATGTCCACTTCCACGCCGATGAAAAGCCGGATCTGGACACCTGGGTAAACCAGATTTCAGACACCTTCCACGACAGTGTGGAAGCCCACAAAATTGCAGACGTTGAAGTCGGCTCTTTCCTCTCCAGCGGCGTGGATTCCAGCTATGTGGCTGCAATCGCCAATGTAGATAAAACCTTTACCGTGGGCTTCGGCACAGAAGAGCGCTACAACGAAATCGGCTGGGCAAAGGGCTTTTCCGAAGCCATCGGCAAAAAAAACTACAACAAGGTAATCAGCCCGGAAGAATACTGGGAAAAGCTCCCCATGATTCAGTATCACATGGATGAACCGCTGGCAGACCCGGCTGCGATCGCCCTGTACTTTGTGTGCAATCTGGCATCACAGTCCCTGAAGGTGGTTCTGTCCGGTGAAGGCGCCGATGAAATCTTTGGCGGCTACAATGTGTACAGCGAACCGGGCGGGTCTGCTTATGACAAGCTGCCCCGGGGGCTGCGCCGCGGCATCGGCCACATTGCAGAAAAAATGCCGGCACACCGGGGCAGAAACTTCCTGGTGCGAAAGGGTAAGGATCTGGAAGAGCGTTTTATCGGAAACGCCTACATGTTCACCCCGGAAGAGCGCAAGGCACTGCTGAAAATCCGTACCAACGCCCCGGATCCCATGGCACTGACCAAGCCTTTCTACGATAAGGTACAGGATCAGGATGATGTCACAAAGATGCAGTATCTGGATCTGCACATGTGGATGGCCGGAGATATTCTGCTGAAAGCAGACAAAATGAGCATGGCAAACTCCCTGGAGCTTCGTGTTCCGTTCCTGGATAAAGAGGTTATGGCACTGGCAGAACAAATTCCCACACGCTATCGTGTGACACGGGAAGCCACAACAGACGAAAAGACCCCGTATATCACCAAATATGCTATGCGTCTCGCTGCCAAAAAGGATACACCGCCCCAGACTGCAAAAACTGCTGCCAAGAAAAAGCTGGGTTTCCCGGTTCCGATCCGTGTATGGCTGAAAGAAGATACCTATTATAATATGGTACGGGAACGCTTTGAAAGCGAGGAGGCAAACCGCTTCTTCCACACCGAAAAGCTGGTACACCTGCTGGATGAACACCGCGCCGGCAAGGCAGACAACAGCCGTAAGATCTGGACGCTGTATATCTTCCTGGTATGGTATAAGATCTACTTTCCGGAATGCTGCGGCGCATAAAGGAGCAACAGAAAATCTATGCCTAGTCACGTAACCTACGCCTATATCCGTCAGAACCCGGACATCCGGGAATATATCCGCCGGGCAGATATGTCCCTGGCCGCCATGGGGTACACAGAACACTCCTTTGCCCATGTGGAAAAAGCCGCCCACACTGCGGCTATGATTCTGGAGACGCTGAACTATTCTCCCCGTCAGCAGGAGCTGGCGAAAATCGCCGGATTTCTCCACGATATTGGCAATGTTGTAAACCGCACCGACCATGCACAAAGCGGTGCTGTTATGGCGTTTCGTCTCCTGGATCGGCTGGAAATGCCGGTGGATGAAATCTGCTCCATCATTTCCGCAATCGGGAACCACGATGAGGGCACGGCACAGCCGGTAGATCCCATTTCTGCCGCACTGATTATTGCTGACAAGAGCGATGTGCGCCGGAGCCGGGTGCGCAACACAGACTTTATGACATTTGACATTCATGACCGGGTAAATTATGCAGTGGAATACTCCAATCTGCATTTCAGCGATGATAAAAAAGCCATTGTCCTGGATCTGAATATTGATACGGAAATTTCTTCTGTTCTGGAATATTTTGAAATATTCATGGAACGAATGCTTTTGTGCAAGCGTGCCGCACTGTTTTTTGACCGCAAATTCAAGATGTACATTAACGGCAGCAACATCTTATAAAAAACCAGACCAATTTCCGCGCACAGGGAATATAGAAAACGACAAGTCCGCCGTCCAGGCGGTTTTGCCATAGATTTCCCGGCAGGCGTTATTTCCCGGCAATTTTTGCCGCCAAGCGCTTTCCGCCGGGCAAAAAAACGGAGGTATTGTATCATGATTTCACCTTATCCGCATCTGATCGACCTGAACGACTATCCGGTTTCCTGGTGGAAACAAGTCGTAGATCTGGGGGAACAGATCAAGAACCACCCGGAAATTTATGCCGGTGCATGCAGCAACAAAATTATGGCAACCCTGTTCTACGAGCCTTCTACCCGTACCCAGATGTCCTTCCAGAGCGCAATGCTGCGTCTGGGCGGCCGGCTCATCGGCTTTGACAATCCGGCAAATTCATCCGTATCCAAGGGTGAAACCTTAAAAGATACCACAAAAATTGTCAGCGGCTATGCCGATATTCTGGTAATGCGCCATCCGGTTGCCGGCGCTGCAAAGGCCGCTGCCCTGTCCGCAGACTGCCCGGTGATCAATGCCGGTGACAGCGGGCACCTCCACCCCACCCAGACACTGACAGATCTTCTTACCCTCCAGTGTGAAAAGGGCAGACTGGATCATCTGACCATTGGCCTGTGCGGTGACCTGATCAACGGCAGAACGGTTCACTCCCTTCTGAAGGCCATGTCCTGCTTCCCGGGAAATCGGTTTATCCTCATTTCCACACCGGAGCTGGGACTGCCCTCCTATGTAAAGGATATTCTGAACGCCAGCGGCTGTTCCTATGAGGAAGTCACCTCTCTGGAAGATGCCCTGCCTCAGCTGGATGTTCTGTACATGACACGGATTCAGCAGGAGCGTTTTTCCAGCCGCGAGGCTTATCTGGCACAGAAGGATACTTATATCCTCACCAGAAAGAAAATGCAGGCTGCGAAGAGTGATCTGATCGTACTCCATCCCCTGCCCCGTGTAGATGAAATCGAAGTGGATCTGGACGAAGATCCCCGTGCAATGTACTTCAAGCAGGCAAAATATGGCATGTATGTCCGCATGGCGCTGATTATCACAATGCTGAATCTGGATACCCACACCACACTGCTCCACGGAAAGACCTTCCCCGGCGCAGCCTGCAAGAATCCCAACTGCATTACCTGTACCGAAAGCTATCTGCCGAAGAGCTTTATTCCCATCGGCGACTCTCTGCTGGAATGCGAATTCTGCAATGAGCGGCTTTTGATGGAACACTAAGCAGAACGAACTGACTTTAGGAGACATTCCTTTTCAAGGCCTACTTTCTCCGGCCGCTGATTTTTGATCTGTAAACACAAACAGGGCTTACTGCACATCGTACGCAGTAAGCCCTGTTTTCATTTTATACGGATTCGGATTTGTCGGAATCCGTTTTTGTTTTTTCAGCCTGTTGTTTGGCTTCTTTCAGCTTTTTCAGGCTAGGCCACATCACCAGATACGCCGTCACACCGCAGGATACTGTAAAAATGCACAGTACGCCAACGATCTTTTTGGTTTTTCCGGAAGATGCCGCTTTTTTTGTCTCATCTGTCTGCACAGATTCCGTTGTTTCTGCCGCCTGTGCCACTGCCGGCATAGCAGCCGTACTCAAGCCGCACAGCATCAGCGTCAAAAGCACCAGAATCCTGCAAATCCACTTGTCTGCGGTTCGCATATCCCGATTAACCCAGCGGAGACGGCATTGTCGGCGGAGTCAGCGCGCTGTTGTGTTCCAGGTAGGAGTCATTCTTTACAACCTTGACGTTGTTATAAACATCCATACCTGTACCAGCCGGAATCAGCTTACCAATGATAACATTTTCCTTCAGGCCGTACAGATAGTCGCTCTTGCCGCGGATTGCAGCATCGGTGAGCGCCTTTGTGGTTTCCTGGAAGGAAGCTGCGGACAGGAAGCTGTCTGAGCTGGAGGATGCCTTGGTAATACCCTGGAGCATCGGCTCTACTGTTACCAGAGAAACCTCGGTTTCGCCGTTGTCGATGCGTTCCTGAAGCTCTTCGTTGATATCCATGATCTTCCGGCGGTCTACCATTGTGCCCGGGAGCAGATAGCTGCTGCCGGAATCGTCTACCTTTACCTTACGGAGCATCTGGCGTACAATAACTTCGATGTGCTTATCGTTGATATCTACACCCTGGAGACGATATACCTTCTGTACTTCGCTGATGATATAATCCTGTACCGCCTGTACACCCAGGATATTCAGGATATCGCCGGGGAATACGTTACCTTCTGTCATACGAGTACCCTTCTTGATGTACTCGCCTTCCCGTACACGGATTTTAAAGTTGTAGTGAATCGGATAGGATTCGGACTCGCCGGTTTCTTCGTTGGTAACAATAATGGTACGAGAAGTCTTGATTTCTTCGATGTGTACCACACCATCGATCCGGGACAGAACAGAAGCGTTCTTCGGATGACGGCTCTCGAACAGTTCCTCGACACGCGGCAGACCTTGTGTGATATCTTCAGCAGATGCGATACCACCAGTATGGAAGGTACGCATGGTCAGCTGTGTACCCGGTTCACCGATGGACTGTGCAGCGATTACGCCGACTGCTTCACCGACAGAAACCAGATTGCCGTGTGCCAGGTTTGCGCCATAGCACTTTGCGCAGACACCGCGCTTTGCACGGCACATGAGGACAGAACGAATCTTGATGCGCTCTACGCCGCAGTCCAGCACCTTCTGTGCATCTGCTTCTGTGAGCATCTTGTTCTTGGAGATTACCAGTTCGCCGGTCTGCGGATCCCGGAGATCGTCCACCAGATAACGTCCCTGGAGACGCTCTGCCAGCTTTTCGATCAGCTCGTTGCCGTTGCGGATTTCGTATACTTCCAGACCATCGGTTGCACCGCAGTCCTGTTCCCGGATGATAACATCCTGAGAAACGTCAACCAGACGACGGGTCAGATAACCAGAGTCGGCGGTACGCAGCGCAGTATCGGCCAGACCCTTACGGGCACCACGGGAGGAGATGAAGTATTCCAGAATGTTCAGGCCTTCACGATAATTGGAACGAATCGGCATTTCGATGGTCGCACCAGAAGTATTGGCGATCAGTCCGCGCATGCCGGCCAGCTGACGAATCTGTGAGATACTACCACGGGCACCGGAGTCCGCCATCATGAAGATGGGGTTGTACCGATCCAGACCGTTCTGCAGTGCAGTGGTAACGTCATTGGTTGCCTTGTTCCAGATTTCGATGAAACGCTTGGATTTTTCCGCAGCAGAGATATAACCGTATTCATACTGCTCTGTGATTTCGTCTACCTGTGCATCTGCGGCATTGACGATATCCCACTTTTCCTTCGGGATAATGGCATCGCAGACGGCAACGGTGATTGCTGCCTTGGTAGAATATTTAAATCCGGTTGCCTTGATCTTATCCAGCACCTCGGAGGTTGTGGTTGTACCGTGAATCTTGATGCAGCGGTCAATGATCTGACCCAGCTGCTTCTTGCCAACCAGGAATGTGATTTCCAGGTCGAACTGCTTATCCGAATTGGTACGGTCTACATAGCCCAGATTCTGCGGAATATTTTCATTAAAGATCAGACGGCCAACGGTGCAGTCAATGATCTTGGAAACGCGCTTTTCGCCAATATCCTTGGTGATACGCACTTTGATTTTTGCGTGGATGGAAACGTCACCTTCCTGGTATGCCATGAGTGCTTCGTTGACATCCCGGAATACCTTTCCTTCGCCCTTTTCGCCGTCTTTTTCCATGGTCAGGTAATAGGAACCCAGAACCATATCCTGTGTCGGTACGGCAACCGGACGGCCGTCAGACGGCTTCAACAGGTTGTTGGCAGCCAGCATCAGGAAACGTGCTTCTGCCTGTGCTTCTGCGGACAACGGCAGATGGACAGCCATCTGGTCACCATCGAAGTCTGCGTTAAAGGCAGAGCATACCAGCGGATGCAGCTTAAGGGCACGGCCTTCTACCAGCACCGGTTCAAATGCCTGGATACCCAGACGGTGCAGTGTGGGCGCACGGTTCAGCAGAACCGGATGGTCATGAATGACATTTTCCAGAGCATCCCATACTTCTGCGGAAGCACGGTCTACCATCTTTCTGGCGCTCTTGATATTGGCAATGACCTTTGTATCAACCAGACGCTTCAATACGAAGGGCTTGAACAGTTCCAGTGCCATTTCCTTCGGCAGACCGCACTGATACATTTTCAGTTCCGGGCCAACGACGATTACAGAACGGCCGGAGTAGTCTACACGTTTCCCCAGCAGGTTCTGACGGAAACGACCCTGTTTACCCTTCAGCATATCTGACAGAGACTTCAGCGCACGGTTGTTCGGGCCGGTAACCGGTCTGCCGTGACGGCCGTTGTCGATCAGAGCATCCACAGCTTCCTGGAGCATACGCTTTTCGTTGCGGACAATGATGTCCGGTGCGTCCAGTTCCAGCATCCGCTTCAGACGATTGTTCCGGTTGATTACCCGGCGGTACAGATCGTTCAGGTCAGATGTGGCATAACGGCCGCCGTCCAGCATTACCATCGGGCGCAGATCCGGCGGAATAACCGGAACTACATCCAGAATCATCCACTCCGGACGGTTGCCGGACTGGCGGAATGCCTCTACAATTTCCAGGCGCTTGAGGAGCTTGACACGCTTCTGTCCGGAAGACAGGCCTGCCAGTTCTGTTTTCAGCTGTGCTGCCAGTTCATCCAGGTCGATCTGCTTGAGCAGCTTCTGAATGGCCTCTGCGCCCATTTCTGCAACAAATTCATCGCCGTACTTTTCCCGATAGGAAACATATTCCTTTTCGGTCAGCAGCTGCTTCGGCACCAGGTCTGTCGGGCCCGGATCCAGCACGATAAATTTGGTAAAGTACAGTACTTCTTCCAGACGCTTCTGTGAAATTTCCAGCATCTGTCCAATGCGAGACGGTGTACCCTTAAAGTACCAGATATGTGAAACCGGCGCAGCCAGTTCAATATGACCCATCCGTTCCCGGCGCACCTTTGCACGGGTAACTTCTACACCGCAGCGGTCGCAGATTTTGCCCTTAAAACGGATTTTCTTGAATTTTCCGCAGTGACACTCCCAGTCCTTTGTCGGGCCGAAGATACGCTCACAGTACAGGCCATCCCGTTCCGGTTTCTGTGTACGGTAGTTGATTGTTTCCGGACGTTCTACTGCACCATAAGACCACTCCCGGATCCGTTCCGGCGAAGCAAGCGAAATCTTAATGGATTCAAAAGTATTAAATTCCAAACCGTTACCTCCCATGAATCGCTGTCAGAAACTGTCTGCTGCCATGTGCAGACAATTCCTGTCCCAAAACAGGCATGACCGCATAGCTGCCGCCGCCTGTCCGTTTTATTTTCCCTGTGTCAGAGCCGCCCTTGGAGCAGCCGCCGGCACAGCGTTGATTTGCCTCTATACCGGAAGTGATCAGAGCAGATCGTCCGCACTGCCGTCTTCCAGATCCAGATCCAGCAGATCATCATCTGCGCTGCTGTCGATGTCATCACCCAGCAGATCGTCTTCATCGTCCAGATCCGTATCCTCAAAGGAGAATCCGGCCTCTTCCATATCCTTATCCACGCCGTCATAGTTCATGGTGTCCTCTGCGTCATCGGCAAAGGAAACCGGCTGCGGAATAATATTTTCATCATCATCGAAATTGGATTTCAGATCAATTTCTTCCTGGTTGCTGTCCAGTGCGCGGACATCCAGACCCAGTGACTGCATTTCCTTAATGAGTACCTTAAAGGATTCCGGAATGCCCGGCTTCGGTACATTCTGACCCTTTACGATTGCTTCATAGGTGTTGACACGGCCGACAGTATCGTCAGACTTCACGGTCAGGATTTCCTGGAGGGTGTAAGCTGCGCCGTATGCTTCCAGCGCCCAAACTTCCATTTCGCCGAAACGCTGTCCGCCGAACTGAGCCTTACCGCCCAGAGGCTGCTGTGTTACCAGTGCATACGGGCCGACAGAACGTGCGTGAATCTTATCATCAACCAGGTGGTGGAGTTTCAGGTAGTACATATAGCCGACGGTAACGCGGTTATCGAACTTTTCACCGGTTCTGCCGTCATACAGTGTGAACTTTCCGTCTTCGTTCATTTCCAGTGCCTTCGGGTTAATGACCTTCTGCATCGGTTTCAGATCAAACGGATCATCCCGGTGGGGTGCATTCTTTTCGTTTGCCTCCCGGAAGCATGCGCGGATGTCATCTTCGTGTGCACCGTCAAATACCGGTGTCATAATGTGCCAGCCCAGTGCCTTTGCAGCCATACCCAGGTGCACTTCCAGTACCTGTCCGATGTTCATACGAGAAGGTACGCCCAACGGGTTCAGGACAATATCCAGCGGTGTGCCATCCGGCAGGAACGGCATATCTTCTTCCGGCAGAATCCGGGAAACGACACCCTTGTTTCCGTGACGGCCGGCCATCTTATCGCCGACAGAAATCTTACGCTTCTGTGCAATGTAGCAGCGTACCAGCTGGTTCACGCCCGGAGACAGCTCATCGCAGTTGTCACGGGTAAAGACCTTTACATCCACAATGATACCGGCTTCGCCGTGCGGTACCTTCAGGGAGTTGTCACGGACTTCTCTTGCCTTTTCGCCAAAGATTGCCCGGAGCAGACGCTCTTCAGCAGTCAGCTCGGTTTCACCCTTCGGAGTCACCTTTCCGACCAGGATATCGCCGGCGTGTACTTCTGCACCAATCCGGATAATACCGTTTTCATCCAGATCCTTCAGCGCATCATCACCCACATTGGGAATATCGCGGGTAATCTCTTCCGGTCCCAGCTTGGTATCCCGGCATTCGATTTCCAGTTCTTCAATGTGCACGGAAGTAAAGACATCTTCTCTTACCAGACGCTCATTCAGCAGAACTGCATCCTCGTAGTTATAACCTTCCCAGGTCATAAAGCCGATCAGTGCGTTTTTACCCAGGGAGATTTCACCATCTGCCGTAGCCGGGCCATCTGCCAGAACCTGTCCCTTGTGTACCCGTTCACCGGCATCCACGATAGGACGCTGGTTAACGCAGGTAGACTGGTTGGAACGCTTATACTTCTGGAGTACATATTTATGTGTTTTGTGGTTATCATCCACCAGCACGATTTCATCTGCGGAAACAGAATCAATCACGCCGTCATATTCTGAGACAACGCAGACACCGGAGTCTACTGCTGCCTTATATTCCATACCGGTGCCGACAAACGGACGCTCTGTTTTCAGAAGCGGCACTGCCTGCCGCTGCATGTTGGAGCCCATCAGCGCACGGTTTGCGTCATCATTTTCCAGGAACGGAATCATGGAGGTTGCGACAGAAACTACCATCTTCGGGGAAACGTCCATGAAGTCAACCCGTTCTGCTTCAATTTCCAGGATCTGATCCCGGAAACGGCCTGCGACCTTTGCATTTGCAAAGTGGCCGTCTTCTGTCAGCGGTTCATTCGCCTGTGCTACGATATAGTTATCTTCCATATCCGCGGTCATGTAAACCACTTCGTCTGTTACACAGCCGGTTGCCTTGTCTACCTTCCGGTACGGTGCTTCAATAAAGCCGTACTGGTTAATCCGTGCGAAGGTTGCCAGGTAAGAGATCAGACCGATGTTCGGGCCTTCCGGCGTCTCGATCGGGCACATTCTGCCGTAGTGGCTGTAGTGTACGTCACGTACCTCAAATCCGGCACGGTCACGGGACAAACCGCCGGGGCCCAATGCGGACAGACGGCGCTTGTGTGTCAGTTCCGCCAGCGGATTGTTCTGGTCCATGAACTGAGACAGCGGAGAGGAACCAAAGAATTCCTTGATCGCAGAGGTAACCGGACGAATGTTCACCAGTGCCTGGGGCGTTACCACGTCCATATCCTGTGCCTGGATGTTCATGCGTTCCCGAATCACACGTTCCATACGGGTAAAGCCGATCCGGAACTGATTCTGGAGCAGTTCGCCGACAGAACGGATACGGCGGTTGCCCAGGTGGTCGATATCATCAACGTTGCCCACACCGTCGCACAGGTTCAGGAAGTAGCTGATCGTTGCATAGATATCGTCCAGAATGATGTGCTTCGGCACCAGTTCATCTGCGCGCTTGCGGATTGCGGTGCGAAGTTCCTCTTCTTCTGTGCAGGAGTCCAGAATTTCCCGGAGTACGGAATACCGTACCTTTTCGCTGATGCCCAGTTCTTCGCAGTCAAACGGAACATAGCCGGAGATATCTACCATGCCGTTACCGATTACCTTGACTTCCTTTTCGATGAACCGGATTTCATTTTCGCCGGACTCGGTGACGAAGTATTCCTTGGTTTCTGCCTTAATGAAGGCTTCCTTTATGCCGGCCTCCTGAATTTTCAGAGCCTGGTCATAGGTCAGGACAACGCCTGCATCAAAGAGCAGTTCGCCGGTAGTTTCGTCAATCACCGGGCGGGACAGTTCCCGGCCGGAAAGACGGCTGGCAATGCCCAGCTTTTTATTATACTTATAGCGGCCGAACCGGCACAGGTCATACCGCTTTGCATCAAAGAAGAGGTTGTTCAGGTGTGTCAGGGAGCTTTCTACCGTAGGCGGTTCGCCCGGACGCAGCTTCTTGTATACATCGATCAGCGCATCTTCTGTATTCTTGGTGGTATCCTTCTGGAGAATCGTCTGGTTCAGACGTTCGTCATTGCCGAACATCTCTTCGATTTCTTCATCGCTGCCGATTCCCAGCGCACGGATAAATGCTGTAATCGGAATCTTCCGGTTTTTATCAATCCGCACATAGACAACATCGTTGGAATCCATTTCATATTCCAGCCATGCGCCGCGGTTCGGGATTACAGTTGCTTTAAACAGATCCTTACCGGTGCGGTCTTTTTCAGACGCATAATAAACGCCCGGAGAACGAACCAGCTGAGATACGATAACACGTTCTGCGCCATTGATGACAAACGTGCCGCTTTCCGTCATCAGCGGAAAGTCTCCCATGAAGATTTCGCTTTCCTTTACTTCACCGGTTTCCTTGTTCCAAAGAGTTGCCGTCACCCGGAGGGGGGCTGCATAGGTAACATCGCGTTCCTTGCACTCTGCAATGGAATATTTCGGGGTGTCATCAATCCGGTAGTCTGTGAAATTCAGTACCAGATTGCCGTTATAATCCGTTATGGAAGAAACGTCACGGAAAACTTCTTTCAGTCCTTTTTCCCGGAACCAGTTGTATGAGTTTTTCTGTACCTCAATCAGGTTCGGCATTTCCAGAACTTCATTGATCTTTCCGAAGTTCATACGAACGTTTTTCCCGCACTGTTTTGGCGTAACATGCACCATTGGCGAAAAACCTCCTTACTCTTTGTCAGACATGGATAAAATCCACCTGCCGGAGCAAAACTTTGTTTTTTCGAAAAATCTCGGTTTCCTCTTGACAGGCGTGGGTGGAATGTGGTATACTATTGTGCTGAAATATACAAAATCACATTACGATACATTTTATAATTATATGATATCCCCGCAGTTTTGTCAAGGGGATTTTTTTATTTTTGTAGAAAAAATATGCTGTCCGCTTATGGCAGTCTCCTTTTTATGCAGATTGCACAACAGCAAAAATTTCTGCTGCCCCTGTCAAAAAACAGAACCGAAAAAATTTTTTGTGTGGACGCGGCACTCTTTACATTTTTTCGGAATCATGCTATACTGATACATGGAAAATACACCGCGAAATGCGGTTTGAAACAAAGTGAGGAGACACCATGTTTGCCCAAATCAAAAGTCTGGGACTGTTCGGATTAAATGCCTTTCCGGTAGATGTTGAGGTCAGCATCAGCCGGGGCAGCCCGCAGTTTGAGATTGTCGGACTCCCGGACGCTTCTGTCCGGGAAAGCCGGGAACGCATCCGCTCTGCCATGCGCGCGGTATCCATTGCGCTGCCGCCCAGGCGGATTACCGTAAATTTAGCACCGGCAGATGTGAAAAAGATCGGTACCATGCACGATCTGGCAATTCTGCTGGGCATCCTGGCCGGAATGGAGCGTCTGGCGCCCCAGCCGGATTTCCGCTATTTTATCGGAGAGGTTTCACTTTCCGGCCAGGTGCGCCGCATTAACGGCGTTTTGCCGATGGCACTGCTTGCCGCACAGCGCGGCGCCAGGGAATTATACGTTCCGGCCGCCAATGCAGCAGAAGCAGCCGCTGCCGGGATTCCGGTCTACGGCGTGCAGAATGTGGCACAGCTTCTGGCGCACTTGCAGGGGACGCGGCAGATTCCGTGTCAGCCGGCAACTGTGTCGGAAAAAGATGTCGAAGAAGAGGAAGCCCCGGATTTTGCCGATGTAAAGGGACAGCAAAATGTCCGCTATGCCCTGGAAATCGCCGCTGCCGGCGGGCACAATGCCCTGATGATCGGCAGTCCCGGCAGCGGCAAAAGCATGCTGGCGAAGCGGATTCCGTCTATTTTGCCGGAAATGACACCGGCGGAAGCGATGGAAACCACACAGATCTACTCCATTGCCGGGCTTTTGGATCCCAAGCATCCGCTGATGCAGAAGCGGCCGTTCCGTGCGCCGCACCACACCATTTCCGGTGCCGGACTGGTAGGCGGCGGTACAATTCCCCATCCGGGGGAAATCTCGCTGGCGCACAACGGCCTCCTGTTCCTGGATGAACTGGCGGAATTTGACCACCGCACCCTGGAAATCATGCGGCAGCCGCTGGAGGACCGGCGCGTGACCATTACCCGGGCTTCCGGTACTGTCTCCTACCCCTGCTCTTTTATGCTGATCGGCGCTATGAATCCCTGTCCCTGCGGCTATTTCGGCCATCCGCGCCGAAAGTGCACGTGCAGTGAACGGCAGGTACACCAGTATCTCAACCGGATTTCCGGCCCGCTTCTGGATCGGTTTGATCTGCACATTGAGGTAGAACCGGTTTCCTTTGACGATCTCTCCGCAAAGGCGAAGTCCGAGTGCTCCGCCGACATCCGGAAACGGGTGCAGACCGCCCGGACACGGCAACAGGAACGATTTTCCGGCAGCAGCATCTCCTGCAACGCCGTCATTCCGGCCGGCCGGCTCCAGGAATTCTGTCCATTGCAGGACAACGCTGCCGTTTTGCTCCGGGCGGTTTTCGACAAGCTGGGGCTGAGTGCCCGTGCCTATGACCGCATTCTGAAAGTTGCGCGCACCATTGCCGACCTGGACGGCTGTGATATCATACAAAAGCAGCACATTGCCGCGGCTGCGCAGTTCCGGAGCCTGGACCGGAAATATTGGTCAGCCTCCTAACGAAAGGATTTTTCATGAACAGACAATACACGCCCTCTCTCCGGGGCAAAAAAAAGGAAAAGGAACCCAGCTGGTTCCTACAGTACTGGCGCGGCCTGGACAAGTCCCTGCTGCTGGCCGCCGTACTGTGTTCCGGTCTCAGCATTCTGCTGCTCTACTCCATCTGGCAAAACGGCATTTCCAGCGCAGTGGGAGCCAGCTACTACCGCACTCAGCTGCTCTCCTGCGGCTTGGGTCTGGCCTGTGTCATTACCCTGTCTATTGTGGATTATCATAAAATTGCACGACTCTGGTTCCTTTACGCGCCGATTGCGCTGGTGCTTACTCTGCTCTGTTTTACAGCACTGGGACACAAGCGCGCCGGCGCCGATGACCAGGCATGGCTGAACCTGGGATTTATCCAGTTCCAGCCGTCTGAAGTACTGAAGCTGGCCTTTATCCTCACCTTTGCGCTGCATCTGGCCAAGGATGAGGATAATATGAACAAGCCCCTGCACATGCTGCTCCTGTGCATCCACGGTGCCATTCCTACCGGACTGATTGCCCTGCAGGGGGACTATGGTACAGCCATTGTCTTTGCAGTAATTTTTCTCTTTATGCTGTGCACGGCGAAGATTTCATGGAAATATGTCCTGGCCTTTCTGGTGGCCATTCCGGTGGTGCTCTTCGCCGTGTGGAATTTTCTCCTGGGCGAAACTCACAAGAAGCGTATCCTGGTTCTGATTCATCCGGGAACAGATCCGGAAAACATCGAATATCAGCAGGACAGAGGCCTGGAAGCGCTGGCACATGGGAAAATCTTCGGCGTGGGGCTGTTTTCCAGGAAAGACAGCTATGTCACTGTTCCGGAAATTCACAACGACTTTATGTTTGCGCAGGTTGGCCAGGCGCTGGGATTTGTAGGCGCACTGGCTGTTGTTCTGGTGCTGGCCTTCATCTGCCTGAAAGTACTGTATGACGGCCACCGCGCCCAGGACAAGCTGGGGTTGTTTGTCTGCACCGGCGTATTCTCAATGCTGTTTATCCACTGCGTCATGAATATCGGCATGGTGCTGAAAGTTGCACCGGTTATCGGCGTACCGCTCCCTTTCATCAGCGCCGGCGGCACCGCAACGGTCAGCATGTATATTGCCCTGGGAATGGTCATCAGCACACACACCCACAACAACAAAAAATATCGGATTTACTAATGCTACATCTTTGCACACGCGAACAAAAACGGGATTTTGAGGAAACACATTTGCAGGAAGGGCCGGATTTTACATGAATAAAAATACGGTGCCGTTTACCGGGCGCACGCTCCGGGGCGAGCTGGCACTGCTTGTTGCCGTCTGCATCAATAGCCTCGGCGTTGTGCTGATGCTCTATTCTGGTGCCAGCATCTCGGCAATTTCCAGTGTACCATTTGCATTTTCCGAGGTGCTCCCGAAAATCTCCCTGGGCACCTGGAAGGACTGGGCATTGGTACCATTGTGGCCGCCTTCACCATGGGAAAAGGCGTGGGCATCATCGGCGACCTGCTGGACAAGCACGTCCGGTTTGTCTCCGTCCTGACCAAGCGAAAGGAACGGGAACAGGATACGGCGCATCCCCTGACCCTGCATGTCACCTACACTGCTTTTCCCGGAAAACGAAACGTTTTTTTGCAGGCTGTGCAGGAAGCGCGCATTCCGGAAATCACCCGGCAGGAAGCCGGCTGTTTCCAATACAACTACTGTGTTTCGGAGGAAAATCCGGATCAGATTCTGCTGACGGAGCAATGGACAACAGAGGCACAGCAGCAGGCACATTTGAAACAGCCGCACATGCAGCGGCAGCAGCAGATAAAACAAACATGCATTGCAAAAACTACAGTAGAAAAATGCTGAGAATAATTGAAAACCGCACTGTCAAAGATTCCACGCAGGGATTTTTGCGGTGCTTTTTCTATGCCAAATGCAGCGCTGCACAGGCAAGACAGCAGTTATTTGCGGCTTTTTTCTTTCCTTCATAAAATATACTTGCTTTTTCCGAAAAAAAATGGCATAATAAATAGAAAGGCGTGCATCTTGCACAGAAAGGACTCGAAATCTATGAAAAATCAACTGGTTCTGGTACTGGACTTCGGCGGTCAGTACAATCAGCTTATTGCCAGACGCGTGCGGGAATGCGGTGTTTACTGCGAAGTAATCCGCTATACCACACCGCTGGAGGAAATCGCAGCGCGGAAACCGGTGGGCATTATCTTCACCGGCGGCCCGAACAGCGTTTATGACGAAAAATCTCCCCACATTGCAAAAGAAATTTTTGAAATGGGAATTCCGATTCTGGGTATCTGCTACGGTTGTCAGCTGATGGCGTATACATTGGGCGGAACTGTTACCACCTGCACTACCTCTGAATACGGTAAAACGGAAACCGTTTATGACAAATCCAGCGCTCTGTTTCAGAGCGAGAAACTGCCGGAACAGGCAATCTCCTGGATGAGCCACACGGACTATATCTCTAAGGCACCGGAAGGCTTTACCGTTACTGCACACACGGAAAACTGCCCGGTAGCTGCTATGGAAAATCCGGAACGGAAGCTGTATGCCGTACAGTTCCACCCGGAAGTAAACCACACTCAGCAGGGTCTGACGATGCTGGACGGCTTTTTGAAAAATGTCTGCGGCTGCACCGGCGACTGGACCATGGGCAATTATGCCAAGACTGCCATTGCCCAGATTCGGGAAAAAGTGGGGGACGGCAGAGTGCTGCTGGCACTGTCCGGCGGTGTAGACAGCTCTGTCTGTGCAGCGCTGCTCTCCCGGGCTGTGGGCAAGAAGCTGACCTGCATCTTCGTAGACCACGGCTTCCTGCGGAAAAATGAAGGCGATGAGGTAGAAGCCGCTTTCTCTGACAAGGATATCAACTTCATCCGTGTCAATGCAAAGGCTGCTTTCATGGAAAAGCTCAACGGGGTTTCGGATCCGGAAACCAAGCGCAAGACCATCGGTGAAGAGTTTATCCGCGCCTTTGAACGGGAATCCAAGAAGCTGGGCACAGTCGATTTCCTGGCACAGGGCACCATTTATCCGGATGTCATCGAAAGCGGCACCGGCGACGCAGCTGTGATCAAGTCTCACCACAATGTAGGCGGCCTGCCGGATTATGTGGATTTCAAGGAAATCATTGAGCCGTTGCGCCTGCTGTTTAAGGACGAGGTACGGCAGCTGGGAATCGAACTGGGTCTGCCGGAAAATCTGGTATGGCGTCAGCCTTTCCCGGGGCCGGGTCTGGCAATCCGTATTATCGGCGAAATCACAGACGAAAAGCTGTCCATTCTCCAGGATGCTGACTGGATTTTCCGGGAAGAAATCGCAAAGGCTGGACTGGATCGGAGCATCCACCAGTACTTTGCCGTTCTGACCAATATGCGTTCTGTGGGCGTTATGGGCGATGGCAGAACTTATGATTATACGCTGGCACTGCGCGGCGTGACAACAACTGACTTTATGACCGCTGACTTTGCACGGATTCCGTATGAGGTGCTGGAAGTGATCTCTGCGCGAATCGTCAACGAGGTAAAGAATATCAACCGCGTTGTGTATGATATTACCACAAAGCCGCCGGCTACGATTGAGTGGGAATAATCTGCGCCCTTTCCTCCCAAAGCGCGCAATTTCCCATCCCCTGTAAGCCACAGTTTGCAAGCGGCACAATATATCTCACAGCAAACAAAAGCGTCACGGTACATTTTATTGTACTGTGACGCTTTTTCTATCGATATTGTTTGTGATTTCGTCTGCTATTCCATTCTGAATACAGGTTCGGAAGGATTATGCTTGCAAATCCTCATTAATTCACAATTTCTCCGGACGGGTATTTGACAGCTGATTTCAATTCGCCGCTTGTTTCGTCATAAGCCAAAATATGCTTGTGTTCCACATGATTGTTACACTCCGGGCACATAAAAATTCCGCTATTAGGAGTATACAGCAGGTCACCATCATTATCTAAACTTATATGACCTGAGATCCCAGTATCATAAGGTTTGTTGTCTTTTACACCATACATAGGTTGCCAAAGGATGCCACCAGATCGAAAATGCGGAACATAATACCCTTTTCCATCGTATTCAATGTAATATTCTTTTTCAATTTCATTTTCAACACAAAAATCAGTATCCCGAACATCTTTTTCTATTACAGTAATTTCTCCTGTGGAAGAAATGTATAGAATTGCTTCTAAAATATTATATGGATCAATATCATATCCATCGCCCATAACAGGACCGCAAACTGCAAAGGCCTCATATGTTCCATTGCCATCATAGTCATGATATTCAAAACACCAAGCTCCGCCCGGGCCATAGTTTTGTTCATACCAAGTATCTGCAATGCTGTTCAGCTCTTCCTCTGAAAGCTGTGCAGCAGACGGCGATACAGAAGGCGCCGTATCGTACAAATAAACAGAAACCGGCAGAATGTCTTCTGTGGTACAGAGAATTGTAATTTTTCCGGTTGTCAGATCAATGATCAGCTGATATTGTCTGCTTCCGCCGCTTTCTGAAAGAAGAATGATCCAGGTGTTGCCCTGCTTTGTGATGTTTCCTTCGTCAAGGGTGTATCCTGCCCAGTTGCTTGCAAGATAGCTGCGGACAGGTTTCAGCACATCCTCCTGTTTGTAGGAAACAATATTGGTGCCGTGGGAGGTATTTTCCTCCTCTGATTTTTTGTTGAGGGGCAGAATGTGAAGGACGTCATCCCAGTCGTAATAATAAAGCTCCTCTTCCATCAGCATCAGGAACTTCGCACCCGAAGTGTATTTTCCGGTAACGTTTCCGTTCAGATCGCAGCTGTACACATTCCGGCCGTTTTCTTCGCTGCCATAATAATACAGCTGGCCGTTCATGTAGTTGATGCAGCGGCTGTATGTGGAATTCAGCTGCTGTACATCAGAACCATCCAGATTCATGGAATACAGATACCGCGTGTCACGTTCTGCAAAGAAAATCTTGTCCTCTGCGATACAAAGGTCAGAGGCGTTGTACTTGCGGAGAATTCTGGATTCTGTGCCGTCCAGCTTCATGGAAAGAATCGCATACTGATCATTTTCATAGTTGACGTAGTAGATCACATCCTTATAAATCGTCATGTACCACAAATCTTCACAGCTTGCCAGAGATTCCAGATCGCTCCCGTCAAGGTTCATCCGATAGATGGTTCTCTTTTCCCCGTCCGTACAGGTAAAATAAAGTTTTTCCTGGTACAGCGTCAGCTCCTGCACATGCATGTTGCAGAGAACAGTTCTGCTGCCGGAGGACAAATCATAGGCAGTGACGCTGTTGTCCGCTGCGGCATCTGCATAATAGATGGTATTCCCCCTCTATTATGAGGAATACTCCATTTCTGCCGGAAAGTCCAACGATAAGCAAACCATTCAGTTGGTCTGTCCGGGCATTCCCCATTCCGTTCGTGCTGATTGCCATTATCACATGGATTCGGGGCATTGTCATTGTCCGCAGAGAAAGCAAAGCCTCTCTGCGGACGTTTTGCTGCAATCCGGCACGGACAGAAAATGTCTGTGTGAAATTTTCCGGCAGTGTATATTCTTTCCGGTTTTGCAGAAAATAAGTCTGAATCGCAGGAAAAAAACTGCGAAAAAACAAGGGAGGACTCCATAGATGAAAGCAACAGGAATTGTCAGACGCATTGATGATCTGGGACGGGTTGTCATTCCGAAAGAAATCCGCCGAACCATGCGAATCCGGGAAGGCGATCCCCTGGAAATCTACACCAACAATGACGGAGAGGTCATTTTCAAAAAATATTCCCCCATTGGAGAAATGGGGGAAAGCGCCGCACAGGTGGCAGAAATCATGCACCGGCTGGCAGGCTGTCCGGTGGCGGTATTCGACCGAGACCACGTGGTTTCTGTTTCCGGCGCAGCCAAAAAGGAATGGAACGCGCGCCGGGTTTCGCCGGAGCTGGAAGACCTGATGGAAAATCGGCGGCAGTATTTTGCCGAAGCCGGGCGGCCGGAGTTTCTGCCGGCAGAAGGCATGGAAAAATCTGCTATGGCCTGCATGCCGATTATCACCGCCGGAGATGTCACCGGAGCAGTGGCGTTTCTGGAAACTGAAAACGGCAGCAAAATCAATGACAGCCAGCGCAGTCTGATTCAGGCGGCATCCCAGTTTTTAGGCAAACAGCTGGAGAGCTAGACACACATTTTGCAGCCGGCTCCGGACAAGGAAAAAGCGGACAGAATATTCTGTCCGCTTTTTTATCTCTTGGTGTTGTACGTACAGACATTTACTGCTGTACATCCTCCGTGAAGGCAGACAAGCCAGTGCCGCCATTTTCACCGTAATAAGTAACATTACCCCAACCGTAATCGTAGTCCATCTTGCCGTTGTGTTCCTTCACAACAAAGTCATACCGGCCTTCTACATACGGCGTGCCGCCGCCTGCAAAGTAATAGCTATATGCGCAGAGCATGTAGTATGCATCTGCAATGGTAATGGTGCCGTCTGCATCCACATCCAGCAGATTCAGCTGAACCGGTGTCAGGCTTAAAACCTGTTCCATATTCTCAGGTGTAACACCTGCGCACTGATAAGCGTAATAGGAAAGTCCCCAATCTATGCTGGTCAGAGTTACAACCTTCATTTCTTTTTTGGTGTAATAATCGGTATACGATTCAGAATAGCCCAGCGGATACACTTCCTCGGCATGCAGCAGATCAGCATCTGTCTGATCGACAATACCGTCTCCGTTGATGTCAGCCAGTTTCAGCTGTTCTTCTGTCAGTGTGTATGCATCATCTGCCAGATAACGAGAAATCATTGCAGTATCGTGCCCGGTGATGACACCGTCCTGATCAATATCCCCTGTTACGGCGGTTCCAGCAGCGCTTACCGGCAGTGCTGCCAGCATTGCGCAAGCGATTGTTCCTGCGGAAAGCAGGGATAACATCTTTTTTCCCTTCATAAATATCAAATCCTTTCTTGTTCTCTCTTGTATATTTGATTGCAATCTTTTTTCCTATCTGGAAAAGAGATACAACCCCCTACACTTATAATATAATACTTAATCGTTATTATGTATATATTTTTATTTATAATATGAAATTTTTTTATTATGCTGTGATTGTTTTGATACGCTTCGTTCCAATCTGGCTCAGCGGATCTCCACCTGCGCTTTTTAACCACACCGCAGATTTCCTGGAACATTCTGCACAATTCCTTTACAACGCATAAAAAATATGCTATACTATGGAAAAGGGACACTCGCAAAGCAGAATCCTTCCAAGGATTCTGCCCGTTTTGTGAAAGGGGTTATTCTCATGAATCTGAATCGCTGGAAAGCCAAAATTTTTGCCGCAGCTGCTATGCTCACTGCTGCCGTGCTGGTACTCACCGGAAGCATTTCATTCCCGGCCGCCGCGCCGCTGGAAGTTTCTGCGGCTTCCGTTGCGTCCACCAGTCTGACGGATGCGCAGCTGCAAGCCTACGCAAACCAGGTGGCGGCCATTGTCAACCAGGAGCGGGAAAAGGTGGGGAAAAAGCCACTGTATGTGCTGCCGCGCCTGAACGGTGCCGCTTCTGTCCGCGCCGAAGAATGCGTGGAATCCTTTTCCCATACGCGCCCGGACGGCTCTTCCTTCAGCAGCATCCTGACCAGCGGCACCTATGCCGTCAACTGGACAGCCGCCGGTGAAAATATCGCCTGGGGACAGAGAACACCGGCTGCCGTTATGGATGCCTGGATGAATTCCGCCGGCCATAAAGCCAATATTCTCAGCGAAAAATACGAGTTCGATTATATCGGCGTTGGTGTGGCAAGAGATTCCAGCGGCGTTTTATACTGGACGCAGAATTTCATCCGGTGCAGCGAGTCATTTTCCGATGCCTATCTGCCCACCTACCAGGAAGAAACTACCACAACCACACAAATCACAACGACAACTTCTACCACAACCACCACAGAAGCCACCGTTCCTGCAACAACAACCCAAACGGAAGAACCAACAGAAACCTGGCACTGGATTCACCTCAGCAATCTGAACCTGGAAGCCGGCGACACGGTAACAGTTCTCTTGTCCGAATCCGGGGAAAATGATGACTTTACGGCGGTCTGGTATCTGGACGATTCCAGCTCGGCTGACGGTTTCTATGAAGGAACCTTTTCAGGAGACCAACGCTCCTTTTCCATTACCGTCCAGAAATCTGTTGATGTCATCGACATTGCGGTGTACAGCATTCCCGATGTATGGTGCAGCACCTACCTGATCAGCAGACAGCAGCATGAAACAACCACCACACCGACCACGACCACAACCGAAACAACAACAACAACTACTACTACCACCACAATTCCCATTTCCTCTACAGCTCCGGTTACCACAACAGATCCGGGGCCGAGGCCTACCCTGAAATGTTTCCCCATCGATGATCTGAATGCCAAGGCAGGCGACACCATCACCATCACGCTCCGGGAAGACGGCTTTTATGACGATATGGATCTTATCTGGTTTTTCAATGACAGCATGACATCAGACGGAGCCGATTATGACCTGCAATTTGACGGCGACAGCTACATACTGGAAATCACGCCGGATGAAGATGTAGACAAACTGGAACTGTATGTAAATTCTCTCTGTGATGTTTCTCTTGTACAATACAGCATCACGCATCGCATGCAAACTGCCACTACTGTGACAACGTCCGCCACACAGACCACCACAACGACCCGGACAACTACCACAGAAGCCACAGAAAGCGCTGGCATTTGCGGCGATATCAACCTGGACGGAAAAGTAAACCTCACGGATGCTGTTCTGCTCAACAAAACCGTAGCCGGAGCTGTCATCCTCTCCGAACAGGCACAGCGCAATGCAGACTGCTTCCGGGACGGAGAATGCAGCGGTATGGACGCCATTGCATTGATTCAGTTTCTGACGCATATTATTGACGCAATTCCGGTAAAGGAAGTATAACACATCCGCACATTCTTTATGAAAATTTGTCCGATTTCCCTATGAAAGTTTTATTCGAAAGGAGTAGCCAATCATGCGAACCAGACAGAAAGCAAAATTTCAGCAATACCGGCAGAAGCATGCCAAGCAGTGGCGATGTGCAGGTATTTTGCTGGGAATTGGTTTTGCTTATTATCTGCTAATCCAGTTCACTCCATTTCATCTCTTCTGCCTGTTCCAACGAATCACAAAGCTTGCCTGCCCCGGATGCGGCATCACCCATTTTCTTGTACGACTGCTGCATTTTGACATTCCCGGCGCTGTACAGGAAAACGTTGCTGTGGCAGGGCTGATCCTTCTCTGGGGGCCTTTGCTTTTCATCCGTGTTATCTGGCATCCGAAATGGCTGCAAAAAAATGGCCGGTTTGAACGGATTCTGGCTTGTATCTGTGTGGTGCTGCTGCTTTTGTTTGGAATTCTCCGCAATCTGCCGGGAATGGAGTTCCTGCTGCCGTCTTCTATGCGTTAAATAGCCCTTGTTGACACACCCAGATGTACAAATATGCCATCCGCTTTTTTTCGAGAAAGGCAAAACACGATGTGCCGACAGGTTCTTCCCATCTGTTTCGATTTTTTGCACAAGAAAAAAAATGATACTGCAAAAAGTATTGACAAATCGACAATAGAATGCTATAATAAGAGTATAATTTTTTCATGAAAAATGGAGGAGTAATTTTATGAATTGTCCCAAATGTGGCGCGAGCAACCCAAATGGCGTCGCTTTCTGCGCAAGCTGCGGTGCCCCGCTTCCTGCCGACACGCAGAGCACAGTACCGCCGACACAGCCCCAGTACACACAGATGCCCCCGACTGGCAACGGCATCCAGCAGAGAAATATTGCATTGTGCATCATTCTCTCCATTGTTACCTGCGGCATTTATGGTTGGTACTGGCTGTACACCATGACAGAAGATACCAACCGTCTTTCCAGAGATCCTGGCGCAACATCCGGCGGCATTGTTATTTTGCTGTCCATCGTTACCTGTAGTATTTACCTTTGGTACTGGATGTATAAGCGCGGCGAAATCCTGGATCGCGCAAAGGTTGAACGTGGTCTGCCTTCCAGCAATTCTGGTATCCTGTACATTATCCTGGCATTCTTTGGTTTAGGGATTGTCTCTTATGCACTGATTCAGAATGAACTGAACAATCTGGCAACTGCATAAGACGCCGGCATATTCTGACTTATCCCGATAAAAAGAGACTGTAGTTTTTCAAGCTACAGTCTCTTTTCTTTTTCACCAAACTTGTCTGCTTCTATTTCGCATCAAAGGCCGCATTAAAGCGGCAGACCAAAACTCACCTGCAATGCATGATCCACCCGTGTCATAGACGGCACATCCAGTTCCCCCATCCGGTCTTTCAGCCGCCGTTTATCCAGAGTGCGAATTTGTTCCAGCAGCACAACGCTGTCCTTGGTCAGACCGCAGCTGGAGGCCTGCACGTCAATGTGCGTGGGCAGCTTTGCCTTATCCCGGCGGCTGGTGATCGCTGCTGCAATCACAGTCGGACTGTGCCGGTTTCCGATGTCGTTCTGTACAATAAGTACCGGCCGGATTCCGCCCTGTTCAGAGCCAACCACCGGGCTTAAATCTGCATAATAAATTTCGCCACGCTTCACCAGCATGGAGATCCCTCCTCTGTCCGAATTTCAAAAATCAATTTTCAGAATACAAAATCGCAGTGCAGCCAAACAAAACGGATGCAATTGCAGCCCGTCTGTGCTCTGCTTCGTGTGCTGTTAGTATGCCCTGTGCTTCGGCAGTTATACTTCGCGTCCTCGCGGCGCGCGCCCTTGCTATCATCATATTCCGGACAAAGAAAAGAAGTTCCGTACAGACAAAACGCAAAAACGGCAGACAGCTGAAAGAAACCCTCAGCCGTCTGCCGTATCTGATTTTATGACTATCGCGAAATTATGCGACAGAATTTACAAACATATCGTAGATGCAGCGGATTGCCTGTTCAAAGTCGGTACCCTTTACGGCAACGATAACATTCAACTCGCTGGAACCCTGGTCGATCATGCGCACATTGATTCTGGCGTGTGCCAGTGCTGCGAAGATTCGTGCTGCAACGCCCCGTGTCCGGCACATACCCCGTCCTACAACGGCAATCAGCGCGATATCGTCTTCTGCTTCCAGCATATCCGGCTGTACCGCCTTTACGATCTCGGTGCGAATTTCTTCTTCCAGACCGTTCAGATGCTCCGAATCCACAATGACAGTCATAGAGTCAATGCTGGACGGCATGTGCTCCAACGGAATGCGGTGTTCGGCCAGAATATTCAGTACGTCCCGGCAGAAACCGATCTGGCTGTTCATCATATCCTTGTGAATGCTGATGGAGGTAAAGTTCTTCTTGCCGGCAATCCCGGTAATGGTGTAGGCAGAGAGCTCTTCCTCAGTGCTGTCCGGAACAATCATTGTGCCCGGCTCTTCCGGCGCATTGGTATTGCGAATGTTAATGGGAATACCAGCAGAGCGTACCGGGAAAATAGCGGCTTCATGCAGTACAGAGGCACCCATGTAGGAAAGCTCCCGCAGCTCTGTATAAGTAATGGTGCGGATTACAGCCGGGTGCTCTACGATTCTGGGATCTGCTACCAGGAAGCCGGAAACGTCTGTCCAGTTTTCATAGAGATCTGCCTTCACTGCACCGGCTACAATAGAACCGGTTACATCGCTGCCGCCCCGGGAAAAGGTCTTGACATAGCCGTCTGCGCCGCAGCCATAGAAGCCGGGGATCACTGCATTGGGCATATCTTCCAGACGCTTCCGCAGGGTTGCTGCTGTCTTTTCATCATCCAGCGCGCCGTCCGGGCGGAAAAAAATCACTTCTGCCGCATCAATAAACGGGAAGCCCAGATAAGCCGCAATCACCTTGCCGTTCAGATATTCTCCGCGGCTGGCCGCATAGTCCTTGCCGGCACGCTTCCGGAAATTTTCTGCAATTACAGCGAATTCCTCTGCGAGGGACAATGTCATCCCCAGGCCGGAAATGATATCCTGATACCGTGCCTGGATAGCTTCCAGCTCTGCCTGGAAAGAAAGTCCCTGTTCTGCCAGAGCATAGCATGCATAGAGCATGTCTGTTACCTTGGTGTCTGCGGAAAAGCGCTTTCCCGGTGCAGAGGGCACTACATACCGCCGCTGAGGGTCTGCCTTTATGATTGCAGCAGCCTTTTGAATCTGATTGGCATCTGCCAGACTGCTTCCGCCGAATTTTACTACTTTTGTCGCCATAGCTGTATTATGAGATCAGGGTTTCGATCTCTCTCCTTACTAGAAATATTTGTGATCTTGTCAAAATCACAGAAAAAACAAGAGATTCTTGCAATACACGCCGTACCGTGTCATACTATATTAGTATATGCGTTTTTTCGGAAAAAATCAATCGGAAAAACCGACAAATTTTTCAGGATTTTTTCTGTACTTTTGGTGAATACGCCTGTACTCGTGGAACGGACACTATGAAACAGCAAAAAGAGCAGCCGATTTTTCAGTCGACTGCTCTTTTTTTCTGTAATTTCAATTGATTTTCGTTCTGATTCCCGGTTCCGGGAACGCGCTTATTTTATGCATCCTGATATGGCAACACATCAATGATCTGTGTCAGGAACATCAGCAGGGTGATTGCATCACTGCCGTTTACTTCGCCATTTGCATTGCAGTCTGCGTTGCGCCGTGCCTGATCATTCAGTGTAACCGCGTCTGCCACCGCCTTGTTCAGCAGAACTGCATCCACCAGACCAACATTTCCATCCAGGTTGACATCTCCGTAAAGAATGCTGGAATCGGTTGTTCCGCTGCTGCTTGGCGTTGTTTCTGTTGCCGGCTCTATAGATGTTGCAGTTACATTTGAGGAAGTAACCGGCTTAGTAGTAGCAACTGTGCTTCCGGTTGTGGTAGTAGTGGTGGTTTTGGTTGTAGTAGTATTACTGGTTGTGTCAGTAGTAACCGGCTTCGGCGGATCACTGTTTTCCAGTGTTCCGACAACAATGCCGCATCCAACAGTGGACATATATACAGTACCAAAGGTGTTCATATCACCAACCAGATAGTTCCCGTTACCGGTACCGCCGTACAGGTGGTTCTGGTTAATCAGTACCCAGCTCTTGCCGCAGTCGGTAGAACGATAGATGCCTTCCGGATCAGAATCTGCCGGCTTGCCGTACATATACAGGGTGTAGGGATCGCCGTCCTTTGCTGCTGCACCATAGCCCATAGTCTTGCAGTAGCTGACGCTGTCCATTTTGGTAACGGTCTTGCCGTAGTCGGTTACCACATATGCACCATAGTAACCTGCGGCAATGGCAAATGTGCCCTCGTCCAGATAAGCGATGCGGTATGCACCGTCGCACTGGTCATACTGGCAGATGGTCTGACCGTTCTTAAAGGTCTTGCCGTAGTCGTCGCTGACCATCAGAACATAGCGGGCATCAGTGATGTCCGGTGCCGGTTTGCTGTAGAAATAAGAGGAGTTGTAGTAATAACCATACGCATAAACATACTGGGGGTTCTTTTCATCGACACACATCCAGATGGTGCTGGACAGGCTGTCGCTGGTGGAAGCGGTGCTCCAGGTCTTGCCGAAGTCATCGGTATAGGAGATCTTGCCGCTGCTGCTGACCAGAATGCGGTAGGTGCCGTCTTCCAGCTGGTTGATGGCAGCCTTTGCACCGGAGCAGGGAATGTTCGGCAGTTCCTGCCATGTAGTGCCGTCTGTGGTGTAATAGCCCATTGCAGAGCCTTCTGACAGACGAACCATTACGTCCGGATTTGCGGGACAGTATGCAATACCGGCAGTAGAAGCAGTGGTGGAGGTCAGCTTATTCATGCTGGGGGTCAGCTGGGTCGCTGTACCGTCTGCATTGTGATAGAAGCCGTCGTAGTCACCGATAACGGAAACCGGATCTTTTCCCGGACGGCTGATGAAGTCCAGAGATACGACTTCCTCGATGCCGTCCGGTGCAAAATAGATGTTGGGGCACTCTGCCCATGTGTCTTCACAGGTGAAAACGCCGTTACCGGAAACCACCCAGAACTGGTCGCTGTTTCTCGGATCCAGTGCGATGCAGCCGGACCAGTGGATTGCCTTGTCCCGAATCCAGCTGTGACCGCCGTCCTGCAGGTAGTTTGCCAGCAGCGGGCCGTCCCAATATGCGGTGTTGCCCGGCGTGATCTCTGTCCAGGTTTCGCCGCCGTCCTCAGACTTGAAGAACCGGTCACCCCATGCAATGGCGTTGCGCTCCCATGCATCTGCGGTCCAGGACTGGGAGTACCACTGTGCGCAGGTGGTTGCCACCAGCTTGTTGGCATCCTTCGGATCGCTTGTCACTGCGCCGTAGCCCACATTCAGCTTTTTGGTATTGGTGACCACGCCTTCTGTCGGTGTGATGTCTTTCAATTCGTCCGTCTTGGGGTTATACTTGAATGCATAACCAGTGCCGCGGTCGAACATCAGGCCGTTGATATAGGTGATGAGCAGATTGCCGTCAGCGTCCAGATTGATTCTGGAGGGCATCTGTTCCGTGGGAAGATCTTCGCTCAGGGGCTTAAAGTCATCACTGCCCACATCTGCCACGTGGAGGTTTGCCTTGCCCTTGACAGAAGTTCCCACATAGACCTTGCCGTCAGTGATCTGAATGGTAGCGATGCCGTTGACGTTCAGATATTCATCGTCTGCCACAGATCTTGCCATATGTTCTGTCCAGGTCGGCCATTTGATGCTGTATTCGAACAGACCCAGCTTATCATAGCCTTCCACAGGATTCCAAGTATCGCCGCCGTCCTTACTCATAATAAGGGCGGAGTCACCGGCAGTGACATCGCCGCCGCAGTAGATGATGTTCGGGTCGTCCGGATCCACTGCGATCGCTTCGCCGGTTTGTCTGCCGTAGCCGTTGCCGTGTACCTGAATCAGATCGGTAACGTCGATCTCTTCAAAGGTTTCACCAGCATCGTGAGAACGGAAGACCACTGTTCGTGCATCACTAAAATATGCACAGCCGCACAGCAGGTACAGGGTGTCATCATCGTTAGGGTCGATGCACATGGCATCAACACTCAAAAAGCCTCTGTCTGCTTCGGTCAGAAAGTCCAGCAGCTGCACCCATTTTTTCTGTTCGTAGTCATAGCGATATGCGCCGCCCACGTCCGTCCGGGCATACATTTGGTCGTCACCAGTAATAATACCGGAAACAAATCCGCCGCCGCCGATATTCAGTGTATCCCAATTCATGGAAGATTCCACGGATTCTGCCGCATTGGCAGCAAGCGGCGTAGTTACGCCGGCTGTTCCGATTCCAGTGCAGAGCAGTGCCGCCGCAGTCAGGACGGATAAAACTCTTTGCTTGTGATTCATGGAAAGAATTCCCCTTTCTGTATTCTGTAACAAAAACAGCCGGATCGAAACCAACTTCTGTCCCCTGTCCGCGCCATCCGCAGGCAGGAATCCGACTGACGAAAATCCGTTTTCGCAGAGGAGCAATATTGCCCTTTTTGGTACTGTCGAAAACGGATTTTCCCTTTTACGTTCTCATTTATTATAGCACAACATGTGCAAAATTGCAAGAATAAAATAACTTTTTACGTGATATTTGTGCATATTGTTCCCAACAACCGGGCGTTTTACAGCAACTTGCACAAATTGCGCAATAATGCACAGAATATGTCCGAAACATTTGTTAAAATTGCCACGTGACACCGGGCGGAAAGTATGGTATAATACATCTTGATGTTACCGGTTTGTAAGAAATAGATCTCTTTTTGTAGGAAAGATTACATTTTGGAGAAAAAACGAGAACGGAAACGAAAAAAGAGCAGTTCGGCTCAGAAAGGAACGCAATATGGCGAAACGATCAAAAGAAGGGTTCTGGGACAAGTTTTCCAGAACCGGTATCATACTCATTCTATTATATGTCATGTTTATCATCCTTGGATTTGCAGTGCGGCTGCTGTTCTTCTCTGATAAAAAGCAGTCCAGCATCATTCCGCAAAACCAGGTGGTTGCCTCTGCGGAAGGCTCCTCTTCTGAAAAGACTGAAGCCAACAGCGAAAACAAAGAAGCAACCAATGCCAACATCCTGGAGTTAAAGACGGACAAGCAGTTTCTGGCAGTGCTGGAAGGCAATACCGGCTCCATTGCGGTGAATATGTCTACCACCGGACAGGCAGATGCCGGCGATCTGGTATGGAACAGCAGCGATGACAGCATTGCAACCGTAGACGATTCCGGCACAGTAACCGGCGTAAAGCAGGGCAGCTGTGACATTACAGTTGCTGTAAAGGGCAATGAAGCCATCTCTCAGAGTGTTCCGGTAAAGGTACGCAAGCTGGAGCAAAAGGACGGCTGCACCTATATTGACGGTATTCTGATTGTCAACAAGACCTATGGCCTGCCCTCCGACTTTGACCCCGGGAAATTAGACGATACCGCAGCCGCAGAATTTGACAAGCTGAAAGCGGACGCGGCCGCAGAAGGACTGGATATCTATATTGGTTCCAGTTATCGGGACTATAATTATCAGGTAACCATTTATAACAACTACTGCAATCTCTACGGCTGGGAAATGGCAGATACCTTCTCTGCACGGCCGGGCTATTCTGAGCACCAGACCGGCCTTACCATTGACTGCAATACCATTGATGATGCATTCGGTGATACACCGGAGGCACCTTGGCTGGCAGAGCACTGTGCCGATTACGGATTTATTATCCGCTTCCCGGACGGCAAGGATAGCATCACCGGCTATAAATACGAGCCGTGGCATATCCGCTATGTGGGCATTGAAACTGCAAAGGAAATCAATGCACTGGGACTGACTCTGGAAGAATATCTGGGTGTCAATTCCGAATACACCGGCCCCTGGGAGGGCTAAGGCGACTCCGCCCGGCGCATGCCGCCCCTTAATTTTTGGTAAAAGGAAATATCATAAAAAAGCAGTACCGTACAGAGAAAAACCTGTGCGGTACTGCTTTTTGTATCAGTATGTTTTTCAAATCGCGGAAAACGTTACGGACGCTGTCCCAGACCGCCTTCCAGCGTAATGGTTTCGCCGGTCATGTACTTGAAATCCGGAGAAGCCAGCTGAACGCAGACACGGCCGATTTCCAGCTCTGCATCTCCCAGATGGCCCACCGGCGGCATCTTGACGTTCTTTTCAAAGGCATCCGGATACGCCTTCTGGAAGTTTTCCAGCTGAGAAGTCCATGCCAGGGGGCAAACAATGTTTACATTGATGTTGTCTCTGCCCCATTCCGTTGCTGCAACACGGGTCAGGCCGCGGATGCCTTCCTTGGCTGCGGCATAGGCACACTGTCCGAAGTTTCCGAACAGGCCGGCACCGGAAGCAAAATTGATCACAGATCCTTGCGTTTTCTTCAGATAGGGATAGCACGCCTTCATATAATGGAATGTTGCGTACAGGCCGGAATACATCGCCAGGTCAAACTGCTCTGTCGTGTGATCTGCCAGTGTTACACCAGAGGCCGAGGCCTGTGCATTGTTGATCAGCACATGAATATCACCGAATGTGTCTACAGCCTGCTTCACAACCTGTTCCACAACTGCTGCGTTGTCTGCGCCGGCATGTACATCTGCCTGCACCGGCAGAACCCGAATGCCGTACAGCCGTTCCAGTTCTTCCTTCGCGTCTGTGAGCTTCTGCACATTGCGTCCGGTAATGACCAGATTTGCGCCCTCTTTGGCATAGGCAGTTGCAATGCCGTAGCCGATAGAACCGCACCGGCCGTCACTGAGTACAGCTCTTCCTGCGCCGGTAATGATCGCAGTCTTGTTTGTTAAGAATCCCATACGTAAACTTCCTTTCCCGTTGTGCCGCAAAGCCGATACCGCACATTGGTACCCATTTTCTTTTTGCGGCCTGTTCGTTTTTGTTCGTTCTTTCTGGAAATGTGTCCTTATATTGTACAATGCATCTGCTAAAAAAATGTGCATTTCGTTTTGTAGGGACACGCTCTAGTATACCATAAATTCAGAGAATTTGCAAGAAATATGATGGCGTTTTCCGCCGGCCAGATGGAATATGAACATTTCCAGAAATCTCTTGACAATCCGGAGAAAACAGTGTAAAATAAAAGTGTTGTATCAAAATACAAACGAGTTCCGGCAGGCTCTGCCGGAAACGCTGCGTTTTATCGTGTGCGTTTGGTTTTCTTTATGTATGCCGGAGGGATTTGTTCCGGCTTCTCTATACACAGACTTCTGAACCAGTTTTAGAAGATCTCTGGCAAATCCGGTGTAACAGTCCCTGATTTTCTGTACAGATTTGCCAACACCATGACTCGGATATCAAAAGCTGCTACTCCGAACCTGCCGTATCCGATGGGATAGATTTCAGCTGCATTTGTCTCCTTTGCCGGCCAGAAGGTATAGGGTGTCCGGTATGCACACCGGACACCGCTTCGTGCGCTGTTTTCGGCACAGCTGCCGATTCTCGTCCCATGGTTTTACAGGTATTATGCGGTCTGCTTTCTTTTTCAATTCCCGCAGACGCATCGGAACCGCCGCACCGGAACGATTCTTTCCGAACGGACAGAACGAGTTTTTTGAGAATATTTGATAAATGAATACGAGACGCACATACCGACTTCGGTAAAAACGCTGTTGTGTGAAAAGATAGACAAATCAGTCGAATCTTCCCTTTTCTCCGGCAGCTGTGCAGGCGCGAACAGTCGTGCTCTGCCGCCGGGCAAGGAAGGATTCCCATAAGGAGGTTGTGCAAGAAGATGCAGGAAGTAAGCTTGGCAGTCGCACTTGTGCTGTGTCTGGTCGGCCTGTTGATCGGTGCCGGCATTGCAGGCTTTCTCTGTTACCGCAAAGGCGTATCTGCCGGCGCAGAACAGCGGAAGCAGCAGGCAGAAGCAGCCATTGGCTCTGCTGAAAAGGAAGCCGGGCGCATTCTGGAAGATGCGAAGAAAGAAGCAGACAACCGGAAAAAGGGTGCCCTGGTAGAAGCAAAAGACGAAATCTATAAGCTCCGCTCTGAGGCGGAAAAGGAAATCAAGGACAGACGCTCTGAAATCGGCCGTCAGGAACGCCGGGTTCAGCAGAAGGAAGAAAATCTGGACAAAAAGACGGATAACCTGGAGCGAAAGGAAGAGTCTCTGAAACGCAAGCTGCGGAACGCAGACGAAAAGCTGTCGGAAGCAGAAGCTGTAAAGGAAAGCCAGATGAAAAAGCTGGAAGAAATCTCCGGCTTCACACAGGATCAGGCAAAGGAATACATTTTGAGCGCACTGGACGAAGATCTGGTACACGAAAAAGCCGTTAAGATCTCCTACTATGAGCAGCAGCTCAAGGATGAGTGCGAAGAAAAGGCACGAAGCTATATCTCCCTGGCAATTGCAAAATGTGCCGCAGATCAGGTTTCTGAAACCGCTGTTTCTGTTGTTGCGCTGCCCAATGACGAGATGAAAGGACGGATTATCGGCCGGGAAGGCAGAAACATCCGTACACTGGAAACCCTCACCGGCGTAGATATCATCATCGATGACACGCCGGAAGCCATTGCCCTGTCCTGCTTTGACCATGTTCGCCGGGAGGTTGCCCGGATCGCACTGGAAAAGCTGATTGCAGACGGCCGGATTCACCCGACCAAGATCGAAGAAATGGTGGAAAAGGCACGGCGCGAGGTAGAACACCGCATCCGTCAGGAAGGTGAGCGCGCAGTTCTGGAAACCAATGTACACGGCCTGAACAACGAACTGATCAAGCTGCTGGGGCGGCTCTACTACCGTACCAGCTACCGCCAGAATGTCCTGGCACACTCTATCGAGGTTTCTAAGCTCAGCGGTGTGCTGGCTTCTGAACTGGGCGTAGATGCCAATCTGGCACGCCGTGCCGGCCTGCTCCACGATATCGGTAAGGCACTGACCGCCGAAATCGAAGGCTCTCACGTACAGATCGGTGTGGATGTCTGCCGGAAATACAATGAGAACAACGAGGTTATTCACGCCATTGAAGCGCACCATAATGACGTGGAACCCAAAACCGCGATTGCATGTATCGTACAGGCTGCGGATGCAATTTCTGCCGCACGGCCGGCTGCCCGCAGTGAAAACTATGAAAACTACATCAAGCGGCTTCAGAAGCTGGAAAGCATCTGTGCCTCCTATGAAGGCGTTGAAAAGTGCTATGCGCTCCAGGCTGGCCGTGAAATCCGTGTCATGGTTGTACCGGAAGTTATCAACGATGAAAAAATGGTATTGGTGGCACGGCAGATTGCAAAGCAGATCGAATCCGAAATGGACTATCCGGGACAGATCAAGGTAAATCTGATCCGGGAAAGCCGCGTAGTCGATTATGCGAAATAAAACAAGCTCTCCTTTTAAAAAATAGCAAAAACGCTGTACAGTTTATTTCTGTACAGCGTTTTTGTTATAGGCTTTTGTCAGATTTACTGCTCTGCATCCGGTACATTCTGTTCGATTTCCAGTCCCGTATTTCCGGTGCTGTCTCCGTCTGAATCCCCAGACGAAATGGAAATACTGCCGTCTCCGTCACCCTCTGCTTCCACAGAAACAGAATCCTTTCCTTCCCTCACCAGATAGTCGCTTCCGTCGCCGTCTTTCGGCAGGATGTGGTATACCCTGGTGTCCGGATCGTCAGTTTCTTCCGGCCGCAGCTCATACGCTGCCTCTTTTCCCTGAATTGTCAGCTTGATTTTCGTCAGGATTGCACCGTCTGTAGCCGCATTTGCGGTAATCAGGGAAGCCGCTCCGATTCCGATGACTGCGGCTGCAAAGAAAATCGGGCGAAATCTGCGGCGAAGTTTTGGTTTTTGTATCATAGTGGGTTCCTCCTCTTTGGCTTGCTTTAACAGCCGTTCTGAGACTTTCTTCTGTATGCGTTCTGTCCGTGCACGATCTTCCTCCAGATGCAGCGGACAAATGTGCGTAATCCATTCCTCATGCTTCTGCATATTGATACCCTCCTGCAATCATCATATTCCGGAGCTTTCCGCGGCTGCGATGCAGCCGTACCCGAACAGCTGCATCGGTCAGATGCAGTGCCTTTGCAATTTCCGAGGTTTTTTCTCCGTAAAAATAAAAGCGAATCACAATTTCCTGCTCCGGATGCGGCAGCTGGTTTAAGCTGGCGTACAGCCCAGAAATCATCTCCATATACTCTGCCTCTGCGCAGAGATCCTTGGAATCCGCCAGTGTCAGATCTTCAAAGGACTGCCGCACCGGCGGATTTTTTCCCATTGCCCGAAAGCGGTTTTTGACGCTGTTCCGGGCAATGGCCGCCATATAGGGCGAAAGCGGTGCATCTTCCTGCAAGCGCGCCCGGCTCTGCCACAGCCGCAAAAACACATCGGATGTAATCTCTTCCATATCCTCCGGTGTCAGCTTTCCCCGAGAAAAATTCCGGACAATGGTGTAGACATACCCGGTATAGCGATCAATTATCGCTTCCAGCGCCTGCGCATCGCCGCTTTGCAGCTGCTTTGTCCATTCCTCTTTCATCGTTACAGATCACCTCGCATAATTTTGTCTTTGGAATATTCCCCAGCAGCAGAACTGTGTACGCGTATCACAGCAGGAAAAGCCCCTGCAATCCGAACTGGTTTCGGCATTTTTCTGCGCTGCTATACTCATATACACCGATGCGCGCAAAATGTTACACCAAAACAAAAAAGAGAATGGCCGCACGGTGCCATTCTCCTTTTACCAAACTCCTTAGAGCCTGTCTCCAAACATTTTTTGGGGAACACGCTCCAGCATATCCTTATGTTATCCCAGCTGAATCCGATACAGGCTTGCCATGCCCTGTACCACCAGGCGCAGATCCGCAGTGCCAGTATAGGGTTTTAAGTCGAGGGTATACCGGCAGAAATCATCCGGGCAGCCGGACGGCCGGATCTTCGTTTCTCCCAGCAGAGTTTCTCCGGCATAAATCTGCACTGTGGCTTCCAGACACGGCGCAGCCGCCCACAGTTCTCCTTTGGTGTATCCCTGAAAGGCCGCCTTTGCAAAGCAAAACGTGCCGCCCCAGTCATTGGTACAGCCGTACCAGTCATTTTGTTTCTTGGAGAACCACAGGTGCGTCTCCATTCCGGACTTAGCATCATAATTTTTCACCAATGTGGGTAAAGAGAGGTCGCGCAGCGGAATTTCTTCTCCCGGCACCATCTGTTCCAGTTCCAGACGAATATCCGCCGAAGAGGCACCTGCGCCAAACCAGTAATCTCCCTGCTCCACCAGCATTTTTTCCTGTGTCACATCATAGCATTCCAGCGCGTACCATGGCACAAAAATGGTTACCGGAACGCTGTCTCCGGCCGGAACCGGCACACGCTGAAAACCGCAGAGCTGCCGCCGCGGCCGCTTCATCCGGGAGTGCAGAGCACAGGTGTACAGCTGTACTACTTCGTCCCCATCACGCTCTGAGGTGTTTTCTACGGTCAGATGGAACAGCAGCCCTTCCTTTTTCACCTCTGCCGTAAAATCCCGATAGGCAAAGCTGGAATAGGACAGGCCGTGCCCGAAGGGATACAAGGACTTTACCGTATCGTATAAGTAGGTACGCTCTGCCTCTATGATGTCATACTCCATAATGTCCGGCAAATCCTGTGCCGTCCGGTACCAGGTGATGGGACACCGCGCCGCCGGATTGTTGCCGCCCAGGAGAGTCTCTGCCACAGCATTGCCCAGTTCCGGCCCGGCATGCGTAGTGTAGAGAATGGAAGGCACCAGCTGCTGCGCCTCTTCCAATGCATAGGGATAACTGGAAACCACCACCAGAACTGTCTGAGGATTTGCCTGCTGTACCGCGCGCAGCAGCGCCTTTTCATGTGCTGGTAGTTCCAGATTCGGCCGGTCATAGCACTCCCGCGCCACCTGCATAGGATGATTTCCCAGGCACAAAACAACCACATCTGCTTCTGCTGCCAGTTTTGCGGCGCGGGAAACGCCGTCCTCCAGCACCTCTACCTCAAACAGCCGTTCCGGAGACGGACGACCGCCGGAAACGGCGCGCAGTGTTCCGTCCTCCTGCATGGTGACATGCATCGGCTGGTCATGCCAGCTGTGAAACAGCATGTGCTTTCCATACGGCTCCGGCCGCAGCCACTCCCGGATGAACCATTCATAGGGGGTCTCACTGGAAGCCCGGTAAACGCCATCTTCGGTTACATAGCGGCCATTCCAGCAGGAACGAAGGTTCACGCTGCCGAAATCCCAGTCATGGTACTGAAACCGTTCCTTCTCTCCCGGCGTTTCCGCGGAAAAGCGCACTGTGCCGTCTGCTTCTACTGAAGCATATGCCCCATTCTGCACCGAGCGCAGCCCTACAACGTCATAGCCGTCATCCCACAGCACCTGGTCTTCTCCCAGGCGCTGCCGCAGGCCGTCCAGCACAGAAACATGATAGGAGGACACCCCGGTATACCAATCCCGGTAGTTTTCATCTCCCAGCGGGCCGATCACCGCCACCTTCTGCCCCTTTTTCAGAGAAAGGGGCAAAAGTCCTTCGTTGCGTAGCAGGCACATCTGTTCCATTGCGGCACACTGATTCACAGCACGGTGCACCGGTGTGTCCGTCTCCGCCGGTTCTATGCAATATGGGCAGGCATCCCCGTCAAATTCGCCCAGCCGGAAGCGTCCCAGAAGAGCATTTCCTACCGCCCGATCGATCTCTGCTTCTGTAATGAGACCTCGTTTCAGCGCGTCTCGTGCCGCGGCGGCTACCATTTCTTCTCCGTCTGTCATAATGTCACAGCCGCTTTTCAGGCAGGCCGCCAGGGCTTCTCCGTGAGTTGCATGGGAACGATGCGCCAGCACATTCTGGGAGAAATCCGCCCCGTCTGTCACCACAAAGCCCAGCTTCCACTGGTCTTTGACCACGTGCTGCAAGTCCGGATTCATACAAGCCGGAACGCCGGCCAGCTCATTATATGCCGTCATCATGGAGTCCGCACCACCCCGGACGATAGATGCTTCAAATGCCCGGTAATAGTATTCGTGCAGTGTGCGCGGCGTAATATTGGAGGAGCTGCTCCCCCGATTTTTTTCGTTGTTATTGGCACAAAAATGCTTTAAGGTGGGAATGGTACGGCGATAAACCGGATCTTCGCCGGCCAGTCCCTGGGTATAGGCAGTGGTCATCTCGCCGATGAGAAACGGGTCTTCACCGTATCCCTCTTCGGTTCTGCCCCAGCGCGGATCCCGTTCCGGATCTACCGTAGGCCCCCAGACCATGAGATGGCTCTTGGGATCCTTCCGCTGATAATACCGGGCTTCTTCCCCGGCGATCTCTCCCAATTGGAGCATCAGCGCCGGATCAAAGGTAGAGGCCAGGCCGATGGGCTGAGGGAAAACAGTAGAAACCGTTTCCGGCTCCCGTCCTACATAGCCTCTTGCAATCTCCTGTCCGATATACCATTCGCCTATTCCTAAGCGCTCCACCGGCATCTGATGGGTCGAAAGCATGTAGATCTTTTCTTCCAGGGTAAGACGGCGCAGCAAATCGGCCACCCGTTCTTCCATGGAAAGTATCATATCTTGAAATGGGTATTTCTGCATAACAAATCCTTTCCCGGCATACTGCCGTTTCCTCAGGCGCTTTTTGCAGCGCCTTTAAAAAAATCCCGGAAGTTCAAGAAACCCGTTCTACGAGAACTTCCGGGAAAATTGTTGTATTTCAAACGAAACACGTCTGCACCATCCGGTCTATCCGGAAAGACAAACTCTTATTTTTGCTGTGCCTGCTTCTTTTTGGCGCGGAGCATCCGGAAAAAGTTCGTCAGCTTTCCGGCGCATTCTGCCTGGAGCAGTCCCTCATAAACCTCCGGCTTCCAATGATAGGGCAACGCGAACATTTCTTCCATAGAACGCACCGCGCCGCCCTTGGGATCCCGTGTGCCGAACACAACCTGATCCAGACGCGCATGCAAAATTGCACCGGCGCACATGGGACACGGTTCCAGCGTCACATACAAAACACTGTCCAGAAGCCGCCAGCCGCCTAAGGTACGGCTCGCCTGATCAATGGCCATGATCTCAGCATGTGCCAGGGGCGAACGGTCTGTCTCCCGGCGGTTATAGCCCTCTCCGACAATCCGGCCGGTGGGCTTGTGGACAATCACTGCGCCTACCGGAACTTCCTCCAGGGCAGCGGCCTCGTCTGCCAGCTCCAGCGCACGCTGCATCATTGCCGGATCCGGAATAAATTCTGCCATTTAAAGGATCACCTCAATCACCATGAGCAGTGCACACAGGAAAAAGATAATTGCCAGCGGCCCCATATGGAACAACAGTCGAATGCGTTCTTTTCCTGAAATGTAATGCTTCTGGGGCATCAGCGCCGGATTCTGCTTGGATGGACGAATCAGCAGCAGACAGCCCAAAATTCCGATCAGTAAAATTCCCAGCATCATCAGCAGGCGATAGGAATACAACACCTGATTTGGCCAGATTTCTATAATGAAGAACAAAAACAGCAGCAAATGATACAGAATTCGGTTTAGAATCGGTACCAACAGCGAACCGCTCCGAATTACAGAAATACCGCTTGCAATGGCAAATGTCAGTTCCATCAGCGCCGTGGCATAGCTGGGTGTCATGCAGACCGCCATAAAGGCTGTCAGTGTAATCGCATGCCAGTCTCCAAACTGCCGCAGCACATGCAGCATATCGCCGTGAATCATCACTTCCTGCATCACACAAACCATGAACAGTTCAAACAACAGATAAATGATCTGATAGGAATGATCCATGTAGGAAACGGTATAATAGGCCGAACCCAGTGTGCTGGTGCGCAGAACATTTATTGGCGAAAACAGCAGCCACACATTGGCCACGGCAAACACCACCAGCGTGACAAAGGTAGAAATGGGCACATCCCTGGGCACCACTGGTTTCAGATGATACGCCACCTGCCGGGGCATCCGGAAGGAACGCCGGAAAATACAGATGGGCACCAGGTATTTCAGCAGGGTATTCAGCATCAAAATAACCAATACTACCATCTGATTGCCGTATACTGTCCCGTCACTGTAGCAATAGCTGACATCCACGCCCAGCAAATGCACCAGGCTCATCAAAATAGCCGGCAGCAGATGTTCAATCAGCAGGTAAAACAGCATCCCGATTCCGATAATCATATTGATTCGAATCATGGCACGCCGCTCTTCTGCGGCAGGATCCTGTGCGTGATAGCCTACACCTTCCACATAAACGGCCTCTCCCTCCCGCTTACGGCAGCGAAAGGCATATTCATTTTTTTCATTGTTTCGCCAGGCGCGAAACGCCTTGTTATATTCTGGTGAAATAATACTGTAATTGGAATCCGCCACAACATCTACGGTTTTGTTCCGGACAGGTTCTTCCTTTTTTCCCTTTTTCTCCATCTTGCTGCGCACCCCTTAATACGTGTCTCTCAAAGATCAATCTCTTTTTTGTTTCAATTTCTCGTTTTGACTGATCTGGCAGCGGACACTACTGCTGCTTTTACTTGTGGTAAATTTATCCATAGGTATTTTCAGACAAATTCTTTTTTTCTACTTTACTTTAATTATACCATACTGCAATTCCATTTGCTTTAGTGAAGCTGGAATATTATTTCAGCGTTTTTTGAACGAATTTCCGGATATCGTTGCAGAAGAAAAATATAATAACAAATACATCTAAAATGAACTGACCCCAAAAAGTTAGACAAAGATTCAAAAGAAAATCTATGCAAA
>ERZ791840.249-NODE-249-length-40884-cov-4.490754_pt1 | contig 40884 bp, 33 predicted proteins | sample MGYA00510291_ERZ791840 | MGnify/ENA primary metagenome ERZ791840 (study PRJEB30046, sample SAMN00715256) | human gut metagenome | study: EMG produced TPA metagenomics assembly of the A metagenome-wide association study of gut microbiota in type 2... | reverse complement strand
GCACCTCTACGTTAAAATAACGTCCTTTGCTATCCTGCGCTAAAATATCCAGTTGAGAAGAATGTCCGTAGATGTTTTGGATAAAGCTCTGTATCCTGACATTTCTCACCTTAATTTTATCATCTCCCAGGATAACGCGCAAGAAAACCTGCGCTGCTTTTTTGTTGTCATCTAGCATAAAATTCATAAACCTATTGTTCATCATGCAAAGGCTGCCAATGACCTGCTTGATTTCACTGTTTTGACCTACTTCGGTTGTTTGCATTACTTTAGCTCCCTTCTTAACAAAAAACGCCCTATGTACTACTCAATAATACATAAGGCGTTCTCAATGACGCTGCGACGACCGTACTACAGGCAGGCGTGCAAAAATCTTACGAATATATATTATCTGATTTTTCAGATTTTGTCAAGAGGAAAAAAGTTATAAGTTTTTCCCTTAAAAATAGGGTAATTTTAAGGGAAAGCTTTGGAAGGTAAGGGAAAAGCACCTGCCTATCATTTTGCTGATAAACAGGTGCTTTGAAATTTAGGTTAGATTAGCTTACTTGCCCTCTTCGAGGATAATTCGACATTCAGTTTCTCGCGGCGCTACGCTTGCGACAAATCGGGTGTCATTTATCCTCTTTCTTGCTCCCTGTTCGGTCGCAAGCGAGGACAGCGCGACCAACAATTTCTCACTTCGCAAAGCTTTTCGTCGGAGCTTACTTGCCCTCTTTCTTGCTCCCTATTCGGTCGCAAGCGAGGACAACGCGGCCTTTTCGATTTCTCGCTTCGTTACACTCGCGACAAATCGGGCCTTATTTGCCAGTTCTGCCACGTTTGGTGAACGGTACGCCTTTAGCGCACAGCGGGCAGGTTGCCGGATCAAAGGTTTCCACGTTAAGGTGCAGCAGAGCCTCGGTGCGAACACCGAAGTCTACCTTGCCGCCGCTGCGGTCAACCAGCAGGCCAACGCCTACGAGCTCGCCGCCATGCTCTTTAACTACTTCCATAACCTCTTTAACGCTGCCGCCGGTGGTTACGATGTCTTCAACAACCAGTACGCGAGTGCCTGCAGGAATTTGGAAGCCACGACGCAGAGTCATTTTGCCGTTTTCACGCTCGGTGAAGATAGCGCGGGTGCCCAGAGCCTTGCCAACCTCGTGAGCCAGCAGGATACCGCCGGTCATCGGGCCAACTACCAGTTCAACATTGTCGTTTTCATAACGACGTGCGATTTCCTGGCACAGGCGCTCGGTATATTTAGGATGCTGCAGTACGTTGAATTTTTCAACATACATAGGGCTGTGCAGACCGCTGGTCAGCAAAAAGTGACCATGGAGAACTGCTTCGGTTTCCTCGAGCATTTTCATAACATCTTTTTCTTCTAAAACTGCCATTTGCTTACACTCCTTTAATCTCTTCTACAATTGCCAATGCTGCTGCTTGTCTTGTTTCAGCCTTAGTAATAGGTCTGCCTACTACGATGTGACTGCTGCCGTTTTGCAGAGCGCCTGCCGGTGTTGCTACGCGCTTCTGGTCATCCAGAGAGCTGCCCGCAGGACGTACGCCCGGGGTAACAATCAAGAACTCGGGGCCACAAGCCTCACGGATAGCCGCAGCTTCCTTAGGAGAAGCAACAACGCCGTCCATGCCTGCTTCCTTCGCCAGCTTAGCCAGGCTGATAACTTGCTCGGCAATGGTATTTTTATAATTCAAATCAGCAAACTGTTCATCATCCATGCTGGTAAGAATGGTTACAGCAATCAGCTTCGGTGCCGGACGGCCTGCTGCCTCAGCAGCCTCATGCACAGTCTTAACAGCCTCCGCCATCATCTTTTTGCCGCCGACAGCATGAACGTTCATCATGTCTGCACCCAAATCGCTGAGTACGGTAAGTGCATGAGCAACAGTGTTAGGAATATCCTGCAGCTTGAGGTCCAAGAAAACATGCTTGCCCTGTTCCATTAAGAAGCGGATTATTTCGCTGCCTACTGCATAATAAAGCTCCATGCCAACCTTGTAGTAGCTTACTGCGTCACCCAATTCGACAACGCAAGCCTTAGCCTGCTCCAAGGTAGGAAAGTCGAGTGCGACTATTAATCTATCATCATGTTGCATGAGAAAATCTCCCTATTAAATATATTTTTCCAAGACGCCGGAGAATAACGTTATAAATCGTCGTTATTCAGCTTCGTTAAACAACGGCATGCTTTTTTTACCTTCAGGTAATGCCAGTCCGACAATTTCGGAAATATTCTGCGCGTTGTGTCTGTCCAGATATGCCAGCATACCATGGGCAATGGTTTCAGCGATATCAGGCTGTACAAAGTTTGCAGTGCCAACTGCTACCGCACTTGCGCCTGCCAGCATGAACTCAATTGCATCCTCGGCACACATAATGCCGCCCATGCCGATGATGGGGATATGCACAGCCTGTGCTACCTGATAAACCAGGCGCACTGCTACCGGACGTACAGCAGGACCGCTGAGGCCGCCGGTTACGTTGCCGAGTACAGGACGCTGACGCTCAATATCAATCTTGGTACCGAGCAGCGTGTTAATCATGGAAATTGCATCCGCACCTGCTGCTTCTACAGCCTTCGCCATCACCACAATATCAGTTACGTTCGGAGAAAGCTTGGCGATAACCATTTTGCCGGTGTTGGCCTTAACAGCACGTACAACCTCGGCAGCTGCCTCCGGTACAGTACCGAAAACAATACCGCCCTCTTTTACGTTCGGACAGGAGATGTTGATTTCTACTGCATCAACACCGTCTACATCCAGCTTTTTGGCAACAGCGCCGTATTCCTCGGGGGTATGGCCGTAGATGTTGACAATCACAGGTACGTTATATTTTTTCAGCTCAGGCAGAGTGTGCTCCAAGAAGTACTCGCTGCCGGGGTTTTCCAGACCGATGCAGTTCAGCATACCGGACGGGGTTTCTACCGCACGCTGGCCCTTATTGCCTGCCGCAGGCTCCAGAGATGTACCCTTTACAGTAACAGCGCCAACCTTTTCCAGGTCAAGAAAATCGGTAAATTCCAGGCCAAAGCCAAAGGTGCCGGAGCCGGTAGTAACAGGAGTAGCCATTTTCAGTCCGGCAATATCAACTGCCAGACGGCCATCATACAATGCTTTTACCATTCTCCTACCTCCTCTGCCCAGAATACCGGGCCGTCCTTGCAGACCTTGATGCGCTTGCCGATGCCTTCGCAGGCACAGGACAGGCACGCACCAAGACCGCAGGCCATGTATTTTTCCAGAGATACCTGACATTTTACGCCAGCTTCTAAGCAGACATTGGCAACTGCGCGCATCATCGGTACAGGACCGCAAACGTATACGCAGTCATAGCCACCCTCTTTTAACAGCTGCGGCAGCAGGGCCATTACAGTACCCTTAGTGCCGACACTGCCGTCATCGGTGGTCAGGTAAATATTTTTGCTGAGGCTTTCATAAAGCTTGGTCCAGAACAATTCCTCGGCACTGCGGCCGCCCATCAGGATATCGGTATTGCCCTCACCGAAGCCCTCTGCCAAAAACAGCAGCGGAGCCAGGCCCAAGCCGCCGCCAACCAGCAGCGGTTTTTTGGCGCTCATATCAAAGCCGTGTCCCAGCGGACCTACGATGCTCAGCTCGTCGCCGCTGCAAACGTCAGCCAGAATATGGGTAGCTTCACCGATGATACGATAAATCATGGTGATGCTGCCTTCAGCCTTGTTAACTCCCGCTACGCCGAAGGGACGGCGCAGCAGCGGAGCGGTATTCTTGCACACCTTCACGTTGACGAACTGTCCGGGGACAGCTTCGGCAGCGATTTCCGGTGCATAAACATTTATTAATTTTGTCGTACTATTTAAAACTCGTTGACCAATTACCTTGGCACTCGCAATAGTTTTAGACATAATCAATCCTCCCAGGTCAGGTCCTGCAGAGCGGTAACGCGTACAACGCTGCGACGACGCATTGCGCTCATAACGTTCAGCAGCTCGCGTGCAGTATCCATAGAGGTAAGGCAGGCAATTGCATGCTCTACGGTAGAACGGCGGATCTTGAAGCCGTCACGTTCAGCATCACGGCCATGGTTGGTGGTATTGATAACCATACCGATGCGGCCGCTCTTGATATCATCAATCAGGTTCGGATGACCTTCGCTTACCTTGGTAGCAACCTCAACGGTTACACCGTATTGCTGCAGGTATTCTGCAGTACCGCCGGTTGCGATAACGGTGTATCCCAGCTCTTCAAAGCCGCGGGCAATAGCAACTGCCTCTGGCTTATCCATATCAGCAACAGTAATCAGGATTGCACCTTCATGCGGTACATTGATACCGGAAGCGATGCAGGCCTTATACAGCGCACGGCTGTACTGGTAGTCGCAGGCCATAACCTCACCGGTGGATTTCATTTCAGGTCCAAGGGTGATATCTACGTTGCTCATCTTATTGAAGCTGAATACAGGAGCTTTAACAGCATAGTAGTCCGGGAAGAAGCGTAAACCTGCTTGCAGGCCCTGCTCTTTGAGGCTCATGCCAATTGCGCATCTGGTAGCAACGTCTACCATGGAGATGCCGGTAATCTTGCTCAGGAACGGTACGGTTCTGGAGGAACGCGGGTTAACCTCGATTACATATACATGCTCGTCACGAACGATGTACTGAATGTTGATCATGCCCTTAACTTCCAGACCCAAAGCCATCTTGTTGGTGTATTCGATAATGGTGCGGATAACACTCTCGCTCAGACTGCGCGGCGGATATACGGCGATGGAGTCACCGCTGTGTACACCTGCACGTTCAACGTGTTCCATTATGCCGGGGATTAATACTTCCTTGCCGTCGCAGATAGCGTCAACCTCTACCTCAGTGCCCTGCAGATAATGGTCAACCAATACCGGATGCTCGTGAGAAGCCTTAACAGCATATGTCATGTAGTTGCGCAGCTCGTCATCGTTATAAACGATTTCCATAGCACGGCCGCCCAGTACGTAGGAAGGACGAACCATAGTCGGATAGCCAACATTGTGGGCAGCAACCAGCGCACCCTCGGTATCGAATACGGTGTGGCCCTGCGGACGCGGGATATTGCAGCTTGTCAGCAGCTCGTCGAAGCGTTCACGGTCCTCAGCGCGGTCGATGCTGTCAACGGAGGAGCCCAGAATCTTCACGCCTGCGCGGGAGAGCGGACCTGCCAGGTTGATAGCGGTCTGACCACCGAATTGAACAATAACGCCTTCCGGTTTTTCTTTGTCGATAACGTTGAGAACATCCTCAACAGTCAGCGGCTCAAAGTACAGTTTATCGGAAATATCGAAGTCAGTGGAAACTGTTTCCGGGTTGTTGTTGATGATAATGGTTTCATAACCCATTTCCTTCAACGCCCATACGCAGTGTACGGAGCAGTAGTCGAATTCTACGCCCTGACCGATACGGATAGGACCGGAGCCGAGTACAACTACTCTCTTTCTGTCGCTTACTTCAACCTCATCCTCGGTTTCGTAGCAGGAATAGTAGTACGGGGTTGCAGCTTCAAATTCCGCAGCACAGGTATCAACCATTTTGTAGGTCGGCAGAATGCCGTTAGCCTTACGCATATCGCGGATTTCAAATTCAGTCTTGCCTACGCGTTTACCGATAACAGCATCGGCAAAGCCCATTCTCTTAGCCTTACGCAGCAGGCTCGGAGTCAGCTCGTGAGTTTCCAGAGCTTTTTCCATTTTAATGATGTTTTGGATTTTGGAAAGGAACCACAGGTCAATCTTGGTGATATCGTGAATCTCTTCCAGAGTAATACCGCGGCGGATAGCCTCAGCAACAACGAAGCAGCGCTCGTCATCAATGCGTTTGATGCGGTCATGAATTTCTTCATCGCTCAAAGCCTTCAGCTCAGGCATTTCCAGATGATTGAGGCCGATTTCCAGGCAGCGAACTGCTTTCAGCATAGAAGCTTCAAAACTGCGCTCAATTGCCATAACCTCACCGGTAGCCTTCATCTGAGTGCCCAGGGTGCGGTCAGCGGTTACGAATTTATCGAACGGCCAACGCGGGAATTTCAGTACGATATAGTCAATGGTAGGCTCGAAGCAAGCCTTAGTCTTTTTGGTAACAGCGTTTTCGATTTCGTCCAGGTTGTAGCCGACAGCAATTTTGCTGGTAACCTTAGCAATCGGATAACCGGTAGCTTTGGAAGCCAGTGCAGAAGAACGGCTTACACGCGGGTTAACTTCAATTACATAGTAGTTTTCGGAGTACGGGTCGAGAGCCAGCTGTACGTTACAGCCGCCAACTACGCCCAGCTCACGCACGATATCGATAGAAGCCTGACGCAGCAGCTGTACTTCTTTATCGCTCAGAGTCTGTGCCGGAGCCACAACGATGGAGTCACCGGTGTGTACGCCAACGGGGTCCACGTTTTCCATGGAGCAGACGGTAATGCAGTTGTCAGCAGCGTCACGGATTACCTCGAATTCGATTTCCTTCCAGCCTGCGATGCTGCGTTCAATCAGGCACTGGCTAATCGGGCTGTAGCCCAGGCCCTTTTGCACGATGTCAATCAGCTCTTCCTCGTTTTCAGCAATGCCGCCGCCGGTACCACCGAGGGTATAAGCAGGACGGACAATCAGCGGATAACCGATTTCCTTGCCGAAGTCGCAAGCAGCTTCAATGGTTTCTACGATAGTGCTTTCAGGAATCGGCTGATGGATTTTCTCCATAGTTTCCTTGAACATTTCGCGGTCTTCGCCGCGTTTGATAGCGCTGATCTGAGTGCCCAGCAGACGAACGTTGTATTTGCTCAGGATACCCTGCTCGTCCAGCTTCATAGCCATGTTCAGGCCAACCTGACCGCCAAGAGTTGCCAGCAGGGAATCAGGACGCTCACGTTTGATAATTTTTTCAATGAATTCAATGCTGATAGGTTCAACATATACACGGTCAGCCACATGCACATCGGTCATAATGGTTGCAGGGTTACTGTTTACCAGTACAACCTCCAGGCCTTCCTCCTTCAGAGCACGGCAAGCCTGGGTGCCTGCATAGTCAAACTCTGCTGCCTGACCGATAATAATAGGGCCGGAGCCGATAACGAGAACCTTTTTAATATCTTTAAGTTTCGGCATAATTAACGACCCTCCATCATATCAACAAAATGTTTAAACAAATAATCATGATCACCAGGGCCAGGGCAGGCTTCCGGATGATATTGAACGGTAAAGGTAGGATGCTTGGTGTATTCCAGGCCTTCGATAGTACCGTCGTTCATAGAAATGTGGCTGATGTTGATGCCCTTGCCTTCCAGAGATTTTTCATCTACAGCATAGCCGTGGTTTTGGGCGCTGATGTAGATGCGGCCGGTTGCCAGGTATTTTACCGGTTGGTTGATACCGCGATGGCCGAATTTCATTTTATAGGTATCAGCGCCATTAGCCAAAGCCATGAGCTGATGACCGAGGCAGATACCGAAGATCGGTTTCTTGCCGATTAATTTCTTAATGTTTTCAATAACCTCAGGCAAATCCTTCGGGTCGCCGGGGCCGTTGGACAGGAAGATACCGTCCGGGTCGCATGCCAGTACCTCTTCTGCAGTTGCGGAAGCAGGGAATACTGTCAGGCGGCAGCCAAAGGCTTCAATGGATTTCAGGATATTACGTTTAATACCGAAGTCCATAACAGCTACATGCAGCTTTCCCTCGCCCATGGTGTAAACCTCGGGAGTGGTAACCTGCTCAACCTGGTTGCGTACTGCCGGTAAAGCCAGCAGCTTCTGTACTTCATCATCAGGCATTTCTGCCGGAACGATTACGCCCTGCAGTACGCCGTGATTACGGATTTTACGGGTGATAGCACGTGTATCTACACCTGCTAAGGTCGGGATATCCTGTTCAATCAGGAAGTCCTCCAGGCTCTGCTCATTGCGCCAGTTGCTGGGGCAATCGCACAGCTCGCCGATAACGAAGCCCTGGAAGAAGCATTTCTTGCCTTGGTTAAACAGCGGGTTGCAGCCATAGTTGCCTACCAGCGGATAGGTCATTACTACAATCTGCCCGCAGAAGGACGGGTCGGTCAAGGTCTCCTGGTAACCGCTCATGCCGGTGGTGAATACAACCTCACCTACAGCATTGCGTTTGCCGCCATACAGAGTGCCTTCAAAAACGCTGCCGTCTTTTAAAACTAATTTTCCTTTTCTTACTTTTTCGTGCATACTACACCATTCCTCATTACAAAATTACCGTGCAGCATAGTGGCAACAGCCTTGCCGGTGCAAGCCTTACCTTCGTACGGGGTGAATTTGCCGCGGGTATAGAATTTGGAGCTGTCAACAGTCCATTTTTTATTCAGGTCCATAATAGTGATATCAGCAACGCTGCCCTCTTTCAGAGTACCGCCGGCAAGCTTGAACAGCTTAGCAGGCTCGCAGCTCATTTTGCTGATAATAGTATTCAAATCAAATACATGGGTATGATATAAGTCAGTCAGCATTACTGCCAGAGAGGTTTCCAGACCGCAGAAGCCGTTCGGAGCATAACGGAATTCAACATCCTTTTCTTCCGGAGCATGCGGGGAGTGGTCAGTAACGATTGCATCAACAGTGCCGTCCAGAACAGCCTCACGCATAGCCTGTACGTGGTCTGCACTTCGCAGCGGCGGGTTAACGCGGGTTGCGGAATTATAATCTGCGCAAGCCTCATCAGTCAGAGTCAGATGATGTACGGTTACTTCACTGGTAACATTTACGCCGCGTTTTTTAGCCTGGCGGATGATATCGATTGCACCCTTGGAGGCAACGTGGCAGATGTGTACATGTGCGCCGGTGTATTCAGCGATGATGCAGTCACGTGCAACAGCGATATCCTCGCTGATTGCCGGTACGCCCGGTACGCCGATACGTGCGGAAACAGCGCCTTCATGCATGTAGCCTTCGGAATCCAGTTCTGGATCAATCGCATGGCACAGCAAAGGTTTGTCAAAAGCAGTTACATATTTGGCAGCCAGCACCATCAGACGGGAGCTCTTTACATAGTGGCCGTCATCGGAGAAGCCCATAGCGCCTTTTTCTGCCATGTCGCCCATCTCTGCCAGCTCTTCGCCCTTTTCGCCCTTGCTGATTGCGCCGATAACTTCAACGTTAGCGTAGCTTTCCTCGCGAGCGCGTTCTTTAATACCGCTTACTACGATGGAGGTATCAATGACAGGCTTGGTATTAGGCATGCAGGCAACGGTGGTTACACCGCCGGCAGCAGCAGCCTTGGTACCGCTGATAATATCTTCTTTAGCTTCCAGGCCGGGCTCACGCATATGAGTGTGTACGTCAATCAGACCAGGAGTTACTACGAGGCCGGTTGCATCAAAAACCTCGTCAGCTGCTTCGGCAATATCCTTGCCCAAAGCTTTAATTTTGCCATCCTCAACGAGGATATCCATTACAGCATCTAATTTTTGGCTGGGGTCTACTACCCTGCCGTTTTTAATCAATGTTTTCAATGTGTTTACCTCCTGTCAAAGTCAAGAATAAGAGTGCCATACGTACAGCTACGCCGTTTTGTACCTCAGTACGGATTGCGGCGTTATCGCAGTAACCAACCTCCCAGGAGATTTCCAGACCACGGTTCATCGGGCCGGGATGCAGCACGGTTACGTCAGGCTTAGCCAGCTTCAGGCGGTTTTCGTTAATACCGAAGATACGTGCATATTCACGCGGAGACGGGAACAGGCCCTTTTGCTGACGCTCCAGCTGAATACGCAGGATATCGATTACGTCAGCGCCTTCGATTGCTTCTTCAACGCGTTTATGTACGGTAACGCCCAGAGAAGCGATGTCATGCGGCAGCAGAGTCATAGGACCTGCAACGTGTACCTCAGCGCCCATTTTGGTCCAGGCAGCAATATTGGTGCGGGCAACACGGCTGTAGAGAATATCGCCGATGATTGCCATTTTCAAGCCCTTCAGGTTTTTGCCCTGCTCACGGATAGTAAACATATCCAGGAAGCCTTGAGAAGGATGTGCGTGCGCGCCATCGCCGGCGTTGATGATTACAGGGTCTGCAACCTTAGCAGCATATGCTGCAGCGCCTTCAATGGGGTGACGCATAACAATCGCATCACAAGCCATGGATTGTACAGTCAGGATGGTGTCGCGCAGGCATTCACCTTTGACAACACTGGAAGAGGATGTAGTGATGTTTACTACATCGGCACCCAGATATTTGCCTGCCAGCTCGAAGGATGTACGGGTACGTGTACTGGGCTCATAGAACAGATTGATGATAGATTTACCGCGCAGTGAGGGCACCTTTTTGATATCCCTCTTCATAATCTTCTTCATTTCCTCAGCTGTTTTCAAAACCAGCTCGATTTCCTCAACGCTGAGGCTTTCCAGATCCAGTATATCTCTGCCACCCAGAGATACATTTGATTTAGCCATTAGCTTTACCTCCTGTTTTTTATAATAAAATTGCATAATAAAAGGCCTTCTCGTCCCATGATGGTGCAAAAAGGCCTTAGGTTTCATAATAACTTATACCTTGCAGTCTCACAGGACCAATTTAAAGGTGCAAATTGATTGTATATATTTTACACCTTAATGAAGAATACGTCAAATATTTCGAGGTAAAATCTTGGCAGGAATTTTTTACTTATAGTATAATAAAGAAGATTAAAAATTAGCGAGGTACTTATGCGAAACACCATTATAGATAATCTGCGTGGCATCTGCATGCTTGGCGTCATCGGTATTCATATCGGCAGCCTGGCACTTGCCCCCAACAACTTTACTCTTTACTTATTTCTGGAGATTTTAAGCCGTTACAGTGTCCCCTCCTTTTTCTTTATCTCCGGCTACGGCCTGGCATGTACTGATAAAGGCCTTTTAAGCGGCAGCCGGCTGAACTATATCGACTTTATGAAGAAGCGTCTGCGGGGAGCAGGCCTGCCCTATCTCAGCTGGTCGCTTTTTTACATGCTCTACTTCTGGCTGATTCTGCCACCGGGCTTCGTCAGCTGGAATCCGCTGCATGTGGCCTTCGTTTTATTCTTCGGCCTGGGCTGCTACCATTTGTATTTTATGGTCATCCTGCTGTGGTTTTATGCAAGCTATCCGCTCTGGCGCCGGCTTCTGCGTATAATTATACATCAAAGCATACCGTTTATGCTAGTGCTTTTATTCATTTTCCAGCTTGCTTTCAACTGGTGGACAACGCATCCTGGCTTGAATACAGCGGGTTGGAGCGTCTTGGCTAAAAATTTCTTTGATTATCGCCTCAACTATCTTCCCTTGCATTATTTGCTTATTTTTATAAGCGGCGGCCTGGCAGCCTGCTATTGGCAAAAATTCATCACCCTTCTGCGCAGCTACAGCGCAATGGTATGCGTAATTTTTGCTGCAAGCGTTGCCTGGGACGTGCAAAGCTGCTACGAAGCAGTTACTGTCAAAGGCTACACGCTGATTGATCTGGCCAATACCTATCACCAGCTCAGCCCGCAGGGGCTCTGCTACACTGTAGGCTCGCTGCTCTTCTTCTGCCTGGCACTGGATTGGCTGGAGCGCAAGGCGCAAAGCGAAGGCTCCCTCGCGAAGCCTTTCTATAAAGCCGTCAGCATCCTTTCCGCCTACTCCATGCTCATCTACTTTGTGCACCCGCTGCTTTTGGACTGGCTCAGCAGCGCCTATAACCATTTCGGCATTATCATGACCGTCAAAAAGGTAGTGCTGTCCTATGTCCTGCTAGTGCTAGGCTCATTGGGCTTCAGCATCCTGCTGACCAAGATATTTGCTAAATGCAGTACCTTAAAGCTGCTGTTTACAGGTAAACGGTGAATTCAATACAAAGCAAAAAGACGTTGCGTGCTTTTCAGGCACACAACGTCTAATTTTTTGTCTTTTGAATTTTTACAGCTGAGCCTTCATCAATTTCTTATAAACCTCTACGCCGGGCTGGTCAAATGCATCCACATCCGCCAGCTCTCCCTCATAGGCAATCGTCAGCATCAAAAAGTACATCAGCTGACCAAGGTAATACTCATTCAGCTTCGGCAGCGTAAAACGCGCATTGTAACGGTTATCACCCGTCAATGCCGCTTCATTGGCATTCAACGCCGCTTTAAGAGCCTTTGCCATATCCATACCCTCGTATTTATCGAAGAATGGTACATCGGCAAAGGGATTATGCAAAATTGCCTCTTCCTCGGGGTTTGCAACCTCCAGGAACTGCACCACCTTATTCAGACGGCCGTCCTGATGCTGCTGCGTCTGCGCATGCATATCCGTCGTACCGACAGCAACAATCGGCGTTCTTCCGTAGTAAACAGTTTCACCCTCACGGTTGCAGCGCTTGCCAAGCGATTCCGCCAGCAGCTGCACATACCATTCGCTCAAAGATTTCAGGCGCATACTGTATGGCATAAACACTTCTATATCGCGTCCGCGCTCATAAGCCATGAATTTGAGCAAGGCGTTGAGCAGCGCAGGATTCTCCGCAAGCTCTGCCTGCTTGCAATAAATATCCATATCACGCGCGCCACGCAAAAACTCTTCGATATCACCGCCCAAGGCAGCCATCGTCACGAGGCCCGGGTCCGTCATAATGCTGAAGCGTCCGCCGATGCCTTCCTTAATATCAAAGCGCTCCCAACCGAATTTTTCCGCTAGCTGCAGCAGCGGCGCAGATTCAATCGGTGCCTGCAAATCGGTAACTACCGTGCAATCAAGGTCGATGTCAGCGTTTTTAGACAGATTGTCATAAAAATACGTAAAGGCTGAAATTGTTTCCAACGTAGTTCCGGATTTGGAAATCGGCACCAGCATAATTTTAAGCTTTTTACCCTGCTCGGCACTGTTCATAGCCAAACGGCGCATCTTGAACAGCAGCGAATTGCAGTCCACCGGGTCAAGATTATTGCCCGAGAAATAAATAAACGGCTGCCCCTGACGCAAGGTTGCGCTGGTATTCCAATGATAACCGCCAAAGGCATCAAATAAAACCTTATTGCCCAAATAAGAACCGCCTACGCCCAAAAAGATTACGACATCCTTACTGCGCAGATGCTTGCTGTAGCGCATCAGCTTGATAATCGACTGCTTCGTATTGGGATTGCCGTCGGCAATATACGGCATACGTGGAAAACAAACATGCTCAGGCGTGCCGTCCTTAGATAAATGCTTCTTGGCAAAGCCGCTGCGGCGCAGCTCGCACACAGCCTCATCGGCTGCCGCTCCCTGCTGCACGAGCGCCTGCTCTACCTCCTGCGGCTGCAATCTGCCTGCTCCAACCATATTGTTGAAGTCAAAAACAATACCGCTGGGTATAACTATTCTATAATCCAAAATATACACTCCCAAATATTAGTTGCACCTATAATACACTATTATATATTATAGCGTCTACGCATAACAAATACCATAGACTATAAGAACAAGTAATATTTTATTTCACGCAAGAAAGAAGCTTTATTTTACCTCTACCAGCTCAATATGGAAGTTCAATTCCTTACCAGCCATTTCATGGTTAGCATCAAAGGTGATGTTGGTATCATCCTTTTCAGTTACCAGTACAGGTACGGGCTGACCGAATTGGTTCTGCAGGTAAACTCTCTGGCCAACAGTCAGATTTTCGGAACCAGGCAGCTGGGCAATCGGCATGGTGAAGATAGCCTTAGGGTCAGCCTCGCCGTATGCTTCTGCCGGCAGCAGATGGATGTCAACCTCAGCGCCTACCTCCAGGTCCGCAACAGCTGCATCAAAGCCTTTAATCATCTGGCCTGCGCCGCAAACAAATTCCAACGGCTCGCCGCGGTCATAGGAGGAATCAAATTGCTTGCCGTCATTAAAGGTACCTTTATAGTGTACGCGACAGGTTTTTCCAACATTACGTCCTGTTAATTCATTGCTCATTATTAATTCACCTCGTAAAAATATTTGATATATAGCCTGCATAAGCGTATATCAGTCACAGTTATGTATATTATACTATATATTTCGCCTTATTTCACCTCAAAAAAACGGCAGCCGGTTAAATTCCGACTGCCATAATTATCTCAGACTCTGCGCATCAGCGCTTCTATTCACCTTCCTGCAGAAAGATACTGCCTCATCAGACCCTTAAAGCCCTGCTTTTTGAAGTCCTTCAACGGCAAAAATTCAAGCTCAACACTGTGATTAGCATATTCAGACCTCATTTCATTGAACTCTTCCACAGTCATGTCCGTTTCCTGCGAAGCATCTGCCTCGCTTCTGCAGGTCATGTTGCGGTAAACGCCAAGGCTGTCACCCTTCGGCCAGGTAAAATAAAACTCATAGCATCCAAGGTTGGTCAGGCTGCAAATGCTCAACAGCAAGCACCTGATGCGAAATGCCGCTGCCGCCTCGTGTCACCAGATTATCATTTGCCATAAGCTGCAGGCTGCTGCGGCTCCAGCCCTCCGCAACATATTTCACCCTGCCGTCCGCAAAGGTGTAAATCGCATAAATCTCCTTACCGTAATGCCCCACGCCGCGTTTTTGGCTAATCCAACCGATAAGCAGCTCCGGAACACCGTCGCCACTGATATCCTGCAGCGTGTAGCCAATCTGCTGCAGGGCCGCCTCCCGCTTGGCGAAATCCCGCACCTCACAGATGCCTGTTCTTCCCTGCTCCGGCAGGTTATCACTATTACCATTGGCGATAAATTCATAAACGCTGTCCACAACATTCGCATATTCCTGCTCATAGGCCGGCGCTACTTTAGCAGCGGCCTCAGCCTTAGGCAAATCCATCTGCGGTAATACGGCATTTTTCTCTGTGCCGTAACCGGCAAACGCCACCAGAAGCATTGCCAGCCACATGCACTTAAACAGCTTCCGCTTCATTACGCCACCTCCTGTCAAAAGATGTTTTAGCAAAAATTTCTTTGTCCTTTACTTTGCTTAATGAACGTCATGCTCGCAGTAAATAATTTCCGAAATCACATCTTTAGAATCCAATTTCACATAAAAGCTCTTGTGCAGGAATTTTTGCCCTCTTGCGTTATAGGCATATTTCAACCAGCCGATCATATAATGCGTATCAGAACGGCCTCCGCCCATATAATCATCCTCCCAGCCGTTCATTTTCAGGTAACCGTCTAAACGAATCTGGCTGTCAGTATTAAGCAGCTGGCCGACAGCATAGCCTGCCATCATGCCATGAAGCTTATTGATTTTCACCTCACTAACTCTGTTTTTTGCCGAATCTATATAGAACAAGCGCGGTCCAACCTGCAGCTTTTTATCGGCATAGGAGATAGTATCATCCGTATTCTTTTTCACAGGCCCCGGGTAATAGGCACCTGAAGCAAAAATTTCCGGATCCATAATCCAATCTGCTTCGAGGGCAGCATTAAAGCGTCCTGCTGCGCTGGCAGCTTGCGGGGTTGTATCAAGATATTTGCTTGCCATAAAACCAACATGGCCCTTTTCAGTAGTTCCAAGAAGCCATTTGTATTCACTGTTTACTACGTCCACAACTCTGCTTACATAAAATTTATCTCCCCTTTGCAGCATGGTGATAACATCACAATCGGTGTTAGGCTGTGTTCTGACATTAACATCGGTTGCGTTGCAATATACCTCCAGCGGCCATCCGGGATAAGACCTGAGCTCGTTGGCCAAATAATCTGTATTAACCTCGGCAAAGGCAGTGTTGGCAAATATTGCCAGTCCAAGCGCTGCGCTTAAGAATATTTTCTTTTGCATATCCATCCCTCCTATTCCTGCCATCTGCGTTACGGGCAGTTGTTTTCCTGATTATATTTTAACTTGAAAATAAGAAAAGCGCCCCACCCGAATGCATAAATTCGGGTAGGGCGAGGGAGATTTTTTTTTAGCTTTGCAGCATAAAAACTTTGGAATATAAGTCTAACAGCTCTCTAAAGGCATGCTCTGTAGTTTTATCGGCAGCAAATACAGCCATTCTCTGAACCATTTCCTTATAATACATGCCAACCGCTTCACAAGGAGCATCAAGAGCATATATTGCCGCTTCGTCATCTTTATACACACGGTAAACAGAACGTAGCTCACTTACAGCTAAGGCCAGAGCCAGAAGCTGAATTTCTTTATCATCAATTTTAAAGATATCATTGAGGTATTCCAGCTTGCGTAAAAACCAGGGAACCGTTTTGTCCTCTGTATAAGCAGAAAGCAGCTGCGCTACCCTCAGACCGAAGCGTTTCTTTATGTCCTTTAAGTTCAGCAGCTTATCCGTAACGGCGGGCGCAAGCAGTCCGCTGATTACAAGAGATGGTGAACCGTCCAAATCTCCGAGCAGGCTTGCTGTTCCCATCACCTGCAAAATAAACGGCGTTTCCGTATCGAGTATCTTTTTGTCAGCATATACTTTGGCAGCGAAGGAAATTGTTATAACCATTAACAATTAAAAACTTTAGAAAGAATGCATAATTAAAATCTTTGCTATCTAATCAAACATAAAATTTTAAATATTCAATGACAAAATATTGGGAACATATATCTTCAAACATAAAAAATACAAACTACAGCTCCCCAAAAAATCTCGACCAGCCTAACACGCAATTGTAACAAGTTGAGCCAAAACTGTAAAACAGTCATTTCGCACTCATGTTAAAACACGTCCCATAACGTTGGACCAATTCCAACAAAAGCGACCAACTTTTTACGGTTGATCGCCTTTGGCTTGGGCATTTTCCTATGCTTGTGAAAATTGAGCCGTTTCAACAATATTTATTTCTGCTTCAGTCATTCCTACTAACTCATAAATATATGTATCAAATTCTTCTAAGGTCATTTCTTCAAAATTTTGCTCATTGTAAGGAAGAATAATAGGCATAGCTTTCAAAAATGCATTTTTATAAATAGAATATCCATTTGCTTTTGGTACTGATACTTTTTTATAAATGTAGGTGGCAAGTTTTGAATTTAGATATCTATGAATAAAAGTTTCATATTTCTTATAATCCGCTTTCAATTCAGAGCCACAAACACTATCTGTATAAAAGCATTCATCTACAAGCACAAAGTCATTCACCAATCCAATTTCTGAAAATACAAATTTTCTATTATAAAAATGTTGCATCTTTCTTGGATTCCACAACTCAAACCAGTCTTTACTGCTCTTATTAAAATATTCTCTGCTAAGTAAAATCTCTTTTCTTTCCGAAAGATACGCATACATATTAGGTGCATTTTCCATTAACTCATTTTCTGAGATACATACCGTTTTTCCTTTTTTATCAAGATAATATGGATAAAAAACCTTATACCCTCCGTCATGCAATCTTCCTCCGCCTACATCTTTTCCTTTATATGCGGTATGCAGATATTTTTCCTCAAGCTGTAAAGCTGAAATAATTGAATTATCAATCAAATACACATTATTATTACCAGTAACTATTCCTTGTGATATTGATTCTGTTATATCTCCAAAAGTAACCTTCGCTGCTTGTTGTATTTTCTCAAGAATAGCATTTGTCTCTGCTTTTTCAAGAATCCATGTTGGTTCTATCAAAGCTACTTGCTCTATTTCATGTGCATCTTTTACATTCAGATTTTTATTTAGGATTCGTATTTTATTTTTATCCTCTATTATTTTGCTCGCTCCAAAAATGCAAGTATACGTCAACGCTGTTTCGAAAATCTGATAATCTGAAAAATCTGCAATGTAGCGAATCGATGTATTCTTCAAGAGCAACTCTCGAGTTTTCTTTCCATAATTTCTTTTATAGAAATAAGAAGGACAAATGTACGAGATAAATCCACTCTTTGAAGCCAATTGTAATGCACGCTCAATAAAAAGGACATAAAAATCATATTTCCCATCTGCTGTAAAATAATGCTTCTTATTGTATTCTTTATTTGGAACTTTGTGAAAACCAATATACGGCGGATTTCCAATTACAATATCAAAGCCACCTTTTTCACGGAAGACTCTAGCAAAATCCAATTGCCAAAGAACATATGGCTTGGATGCCATGCGTTTGCTCTCGTGGTATCTCTGAATTTTATCAGCCTCACAGCCTTCCAACTGCGACAGGACAACCATATCACGCAGTGATTCGATTTCATTTTTCAGCTGCTTTTTCTTTTCCGTGTTATCGCAATGGAACAGTTCATTCTGTTTTTCAATCAGTGTTCTAACAATCGATTCAAAACGGGAATGGTTCATATCCAACTGATAAGTGCTGTCACCAAATAAGTCACTTTCCTTAATCAGTCTGGTTCCCTCAAACTCATCAATCAAGCTGTTGCCACAAAGGATATTGCTTTCCAAGTTCGGAAGCGGCAACGGATTTTTATGACCATCCAACGCACTCTGCGCATTCGGGTTGATTTCATCATCAATTACCAGAGACAACCACAAACGAAGCTGTGCAATATCGACCGCCGACGGTTCAATATCCGCAGCAAAAATACAATTCTTAATGGTTTCATACTTCAAATTATGTGGAGAGCGATCCATCTGATACATCATTCTGGTATCGTATGCATTCATTGTAATTGCCATATAAGCAGAAATATTCTGTCTTGCACGGACGATCTCGTTCAGCATACCAAGAGGGAAAGCTCCTGAACCAACCGCCGGATCAGCAACACGGACATTCTTGAGTGCCTCATCCATATCTTTCAGACGATTTACCACAACTTTTCCGCCAGCATCTAATTTATACAGATTTTCAGAGATATACATACCACCCTTTCCCTGGCGTCTTTCTTTTACGGTATCTTCATCTTTCATAAAATCACCGTACAGAATAAATTCACGGATAGCTTCTTCCTCAATCTGTAACGTATTGGTCAGATAGTTAATCAAGCTTTCCTGACACATATAATGCACGATTTCACGAGGTGTGTAAAAAGCTCCTTTAGATTTTCTATCGTTTACTTCCAGCAAATTTTCAAATACTTTACCAAGCATTTCAGGGTCAATAGCAACTTCACGTTCCATCGGCTCATCTTCACTCATGGTAAAATTGTACCTATCGAAAATATCCAGAATTCCATCTGCTTCACGACCTTTGGTCGCAGCATTGGAGAATACTTCGTTCGGAATATTGAAATTGTTATGCTCCCAATCATAACCGTCCATCGGCTCAAACAGTCCACCGGACAGGAACGGGATTCTACAATGCAGGGCAATACCCCTGTTCTCCACGGTTTACATTTAACGCATCATAGAACAGTGGTTCCAGTAATTCATCAAAGAAGTTTTGGTTCTTCTTTTCTGCGATTTCAAAGAGCTTACGCATAAAATTGTGAGGACCGCTACCCCAAGGTTTACCTTTAACACACATAGCAAGGACTGCTTCATCCTCGTCACTAATTGCATTCAAGCCAGCACCGGAGATACGATATGTACCATCCCCAACCGGACGATATACCATCGGTATCAGTTCTCTGGATTTTGCCCCACGGGCATAAAAAGCATTCTTATACTCTTTTTCATTCAATATGTTAGGCCATGCGCCTACGCCAAGCCAACCTTTTTTCTGTAAGAAGTATAAGAATACAATCTGACCCATCAGCTTCTTTGCAAACTGTGCAGACGTGAAATTATGCTGTTCTGCTTCAATACAGAAATCTTCATTCTCTTCCAGTTTTTCTCGTAACTGATGATATTTCTCGCAATACAGTTTGAAAAACTCATCTGTAACCTTTTCGACGCTGAATGCGTTTTCCAAATCATCCAATGTGGGATGCTCCGGGTCTGCCATACTGTCAATGATAAATCGCTCAAATCGGCTGATTGCAGTATGACAAGGCTCATTTTCGCCTACCAAATAAGAATATCGTTTTGCCGGAGTCAGATTTTCTGTTGTTTTAAGACGTCCATTCTCAATTTTCATTTCATAATCGAGACGAACAAACGATAATCTCCACTTTGGCTCACACTCTGTATAGAAGGCAATAAAAGCAGCATCTGCATTAGCGTTTTCAATCAATTTTTTGGCATAGCTTCGCTGCGTGCTTCTGGAATTTTCAACATATCCTACGTTCTTCAGCTGTACCGCCATAACGATGATATTCTTTTTATCTGGTGTTTTATAATTACCCACATGAACGGAACCTTCAATATGAGACGAAAAATTCGTGAATTCCTTTCTAAACTTATCCGGAGATACCATGCTGACCTTAGGGAAAATTTCTCGAATCAAGTCAACATAGTTCTTTGTATCATACGAGCTTTTCAGTATCATTTCTATTTTTTTAACAACGGCATTCATTTATCGTGTACCTCCCGTTTTCAGATAGCAGGAAAGAACAATCTGTTTTTCCCCATCTACCTGTGTTTTCTGGCTCTTGCGTTCCTCGAAGTAAGTTGGAGGTACTAATTTCAGGACTTCATAGTAAAGCTCCAGAACATCTCCAACAACTTTGCTCTTTTTCATGACATCCTTAGAAACCTTGGCCGGAATCTCACCGTTTTCCCAGAGCATAATAAGTTTGTCAATCATCTGCTCCTGGTCATCGGTAAGGCGTGGCTCCGTTTTCATGGCTTTCAGCAACCGGATAATTTTTGCATCGTTGCCTGCAACCATTACTTTTTCCATGGATACTTCTTCCTCTGCAACAAGCATCTGATCAAAGGCATCACTGTTACTATCAAACTGTTCATAAAATCTGCTTGAAACGCTGACTTTTTCATCATCAGGTTCTGCTTTAATCAAATCAATCGCCTGCATAAAAGACATCTGTTTTGTTTCGACCTCATCACTGAGGAAAAATGTCTTTAATGCGCCCTGCCGGATAAAGGTAACGGTAGAATCTCCTATTACTTTTTCAGAATTCTTACCGGCCTTTGCTTTTTTCGGCAAACGTTTAATCAAAGAAAATAATTTCGGATCATTGTCACGAATCTGACGAATAATAGCCAAATAAGCTAATTCAGGGTTCGTACTTTCTTCTTCACTGTCCAGATCGGATGTCAAATCTGAAAACAACTTCTTTGAAGATACTTCTTCCTCATCAGACAAATACTTAAAATCCTCGCCCAGAGTATCATGGAAAGCCTGTAATTTTTCCAAAATACGTTCTTCCAAAGGCATCTGTTTCTTACTCTGTGCCGTTGGGAAGAAATTAAATACATAGATACGGTCATATTCTGTACCTACACGGTTGATACGACCTACACGCTGCATAATGCGGGTTGGATTCCAGGGAAGATCATAATTCACAAGAACATTCGCACGATGCAGGTTGATACCTTCTGCCAACACATCTGTTGTGATAAGAAGGTCATATTTATTGTTGTTTTTATCTTTGAATTTTGGATTAAAACTATCTTCGATTTCAACTTTCAAAGCAGAACTGCTCTGACCGCTGAAATAGATAATTCTTTCTCCGTAGATTTCTTTCAATTCCTCATACAGATACTGTGCTGTTTCTGTAGATTCGGTAAAAACAATCGCCTTTTTTCCTTTCATCTTGGGATTCGTTGTAAGATTGCTCTTGAATTCATCCAACTTCGGATCTGTTTCAATCAACGACCAAATGAACTGCATGGATTTCAACTGCGCCAGATCTGCCTGCAAATCACGGAAGAACTGAGAAGAAAACTCCTTCGCTTCAAATTCCATAACGTCCTGCTGTTCAATCAAATACATCAGTTTCTGCGTATTTCCATCGTCCAGCAGATCATATACATTCACTTTCTTACTGATATAAATCTTTCCGTTCTTGGACATTTCAATGAATTTCTCATAGGATTCAATAAAACGATCCAAGGTCTTACGAAAAGCATAAAAACTACTCTCCAAGCGTTTTACAAGGATTCCCTTCATAAAGCCGCCCATATTGCGCTGAGCAGCAAGCATCGTTGCATACTTCTTTTTGTCTTTCAGATACAGCAAAGGTGTATAACGAGCATATTTGAAATCCTTGATAATATTGATCGTCTGAGAAAAAGCATCATCCGTTTCCTCATCAAAAGAGTAGATGATTTTCTCCGGGCTTCCAACCTTCGGAAAAGTCAATCCCTGCTTCGCAAGATCATCCGCATAATAATGTTGAATTTCACTTCTGGTACGGCGAATCATAACCTCACGAATCAGTTTGTCACGGATTATCTCAGAATTTTCCCGAAGCTGTTCCATATATGCCGCCGAGCCTTTCGGCTTTTTGGCAAGCTTCGCATTTAAACCACGGAAAAAGCCTTCGATATTTTTGATTCCGTTGATTGTACCGCTTTGCTTTGCCTGAAATAAATAAATCTGATTTTCCACATCGCTGGTATAATTGTTAATGGGAGTTGCCGAAATCAAAATGACTTTCTTACCACGACATATTTGGTGTAATTCAGTAAAAGCCTCTGTACTGCTATTGCGAAAACGATGTGCTTCGTCCACAAACACATAAGAATACTTTTCTGTGCCTTTTGCGATGATTTTATCCAGTTTACCCAACGATTCCACATCACAGCGAGCAACATCGAATTCTTGCAAAACACTTCTCCAGTAGTCCACCAAAACCGGCGGGCAAACAATTAGTTTATAAGTGTTGCGATTAAAACTATTGGCGAGCATAGCGCAGATATAGGTTTTACCAAGGCCGACAACATCCGAAATAAATACGCCATTATACGCATCCAGCTTCTGCCTTGCCTGTGTTACTGCATCCATTTGATACTGTAAGCGCATATACCCTTCCGGAAGTAACGTTTCGAAATTTTCCTTATCTGCGTTGATTTCTTCTTTGAAAAATTCATACAATGTTTTTAGATATAGCTGATACGGAGTAATATCGTTTCTCATCCAAGTGTGCTGTTCTACGGCTTCGATATATGTCTCACGAATATCCGTTCCTTTCACCCACAGCTCCTCAAATTTATCCAATGCAAATTTTACATCTGCGTAATCTTTCAATTCCACATTAAATTCAAGGTTATTTACCAAACCTGCTTCAGAAAAATTGCTGGAACCGGTAATTACGCTTCCAAATGTGTCTGGAACCTTCTCTTGATCCTTGCGCATAATATAAACCTTTGCATGAATTGGTGCTTCGGTATACATACGCATTTCAAGTTTTCCGGATTTCAGCCAATCCATAAAAACACGAACGCCTTTTTCCACCTGCGCAGAGCTTGCTGCTGACTCAAACTCTTTTTCTATTTCGTCTGCAATAATATTTTTGCCCTCAGCAGTCGAAATAGAAGCATATTGGGATTCATCCTTTGCACGGTCGATGATTTTAACCGTATATCTATCAACATTCAAGCCAACTAATATTCTGATTTTTTCTACCTGATCCAAAGCTTCGTACATTTTAAAAAAGCCGCTGGCTCTGAAATAACCAACCAAAACATCAAAGAATTGTGTATTGCTTTTCAAAATGGTCACAAAACGACTATATAAATCTCTTTCCGGCTCATTCGTAAAGAACTTCAAATCTGTATGAACCATGACATTTCCTCCCATATTATCTAAAATAACAATTTACAAAATACCTCTTTTGGTAACTACTTATTTTTATTCTCTTCAATCATACCATAAAAGCAAAACTATTTCATTTTCACTTTATCCCTCTTCCAATCTCTCCACACTATCATAACACGAAAATTCATTTTCATTATCTCTATTATACCATAATCCCCCGAAAACTTTCTTCCCCCAAGTGCCATTTTCAACAATTCAGTGTATAATTAAAGCATAAATAATTTTTCAGAAACGGAGAATCATCACATGAAATGCTTACTCATTAAAAACGCGGACGTCTACGCTCCGCAACCTCTCGGAATAGTCGACATCCTAATCATCAATGACAAAATCGCCAAAACAGGCCAACAGCTTGCAGCACCGCAAGGCTTAGACTGCCAAATTCTTGATGCCCAAAGGCGCAAGGTAGTCCCCGGTCATGTTGCCCAGCACGTACACATCAGCGGCGGTGGCGGTGAATCCGGTCCCTACAGCCGTACTCCCGAAATCAACCTCAGCGAGCTGACGAAGGTTGGCATTACTACCGTAGTAGGCGTTTTAGGCACAGACGGCACCTCCAGACACAACGAAAGCCTGCTGGCGAAGGCCAGAGGCCTGACGCATGAAGGCATCACCGCGTACATGCTCACCGGCTCTTACGAAATCCCCCTGCATAACATGACCGGTGATGTGCGCCGTGACATCATCCTGATTAACGAATGCCTTGGCATCGGCGAGGTTGCCTTATCCGACCACAGAAGCTCGCAGCCTACTCGCGAGGAGCTGGAAAAGGTGCTTACGCAGGCTCGCCTGGGCGGTATGCTTTCCGGCAAAGTCGGCGTTGTGCAGTTCCACATGGGCGTAGGCAAGCGTGGCATGGATGTTCTGCTGGCGATTGTCAAGGAAACAGAAATCCCCGCCCGTCATTTTATTCCTACGCACGTCAACCGCGCTTTCCATCTTTTTGAGCAAGCCAAGGAATTTGCCCGCTTAGGTGGTTATGTGGATATCACCTCCGGCATCAGGGAGCAGGATGGCTTCCCTGCCTGCGTCAAGCCCAGTGACGCCATCAAAATTCTTTATGAAGAAGGCGTGCCGATGGACAGAGTCACCATGAGCTCGGATGCCAACGGCTGCATGAGCGTAACACTTTCCGACGGCAGCCAAAAGCAGCTTGCCGTTTCGCCTGATTCCTTCCAGGAGGAGGTTAAGGATGCTCTGCTTGCAGGCGTTCCCACGGAGGTTGTAGCAAAGGTTGTCAGCAGCAATCCGGCGCAGGCCAACGGTCTGTATCCTCAAAAGGGCTGCCTGCAGGCCGACAGTGATGCCGATCTGATTATTTACAGCGACAGCTATGATGTAGATACTGTAATAGCCAAAGGCCAGATTATGGTGGCAGCAGGCGAAGCGCTTGTCAAAGGCACCTTTGAAAAATAAACATTGTAATCAAAAATCCCCTGCACAAGTTTCTGCTTATGTAGGGGATTAGTATTTTATGATATTTTTCGTTATAGCCTGACGCACTCAGGCCGTCGCTTATCTGGCAACAGAAAGCTGCTGCTGCATCAGCGGAATCATTTCCTCTATGGTTTCATATGCCAGCTCATGATTTACATACTGCGGCTGAACGCACTGCAGAATCTGCTTGGCTGCCGTGGTAGTAAAAGGCTTATGCAGGTCAATCGCCGCAATATGGCGCCAAATAGCTTCTGCATTCAAATCAGCCGGCACCTTGCGTTCAAAGCTGCGCAAATACTTGCCGGAAAGCGAGCAGGAAAGATGCACGCCCTTAATCAGCTCAGCATACGGACCGAGCTTGTCCACCGTGCGGCAGACAAAATCCGCTGCCTCCGCCTCTGTGCGCAGACGCGGATTTGTATTCATCAGGTGACCGGTATCAAGCATAATGCCGACGTTTTTGCGCTCAATGCGCTCAAAGAAAAACTTCACCTTGCGCGCATCCGTCAGGCGCAGACCGGGCCACCACAAATTTTCAAACAGCACCGTAACATTGGCAGGAATCTCATCTGCCACAGCATTAAAAACATCTGCCGAAGCAGCCAATACCTCACGGTCATCATAATGGAAATCAAAGGTAAATATCGTTTCTGTATCAGCCTCTGCTACATGCCATACCAAATACTCCGGCTTCTGCGAAATGGCAGCGCAGATATTGCGGCGGATTACAGCCAGCCATTCATCACAGCTCATGGCTGTCTTAAAATATGTCTGGCGTTCGTGGATACTGCGGAATTGCTGCTGCAGGCGTTTAGCCTTTCTCAGCCAGAAATCCATCCAGTACGGCCAATAATTCAAATGTGCGCCAATAGTCAGCTCCTTGTAATCAGGGAATGCTTCCGGATCTCTGTAAACAAACTGTTCAATACCGTCGACCCCCAGCTGCTGCACTAAATCGGCTAAGGTCATCCCCTTACGCTTCAGCTCATCTTCATACCAATCAATCGGACAATAATTAATCAAATGCTTAGTCATTTCTCACCCTTCTTTGCTACATACTGCACGCTCTTAGCGTAAACCTTGCTTTAAATGTGCTACCGGCAAATAGCTTGAAATTCTTGTTTCATAAAAAAACTGCGGCGGTAACGCTGCAGTCATAATTTAGCTCACGCAAGCAGCACTACTGAAATACTAAAGATGGTTTTGCCATCCTTCCTTTCACCTGTACATCGCAAGCTTGCGGAAAAGCTTTTGGGCATAGGCACTCTGACTAAGCTCATCGCCAGACAGCATCTTGTGAGGATATGCGCTGCCAAGCTCACATTACAGTTGCGGTACAGTACCAGATTTGCACTGGTTTTCCTTCTGCTCAAAGCATATTAAGTTTTTATTGTCTTGCTTTCTTTATCTGGCGAAAGCCGTGTAATAGTAACATATACTATTTGTAGCACAATTAGTATATCATTAATCAGCTTTTTTGGCAATAGAATTATGAAATTTTTTACACATCTGTACTGCAGAAATAATAAACTCCCGCAAGCACGATACTTTCGGGAGTTTGTTGTTGAATATGCGCCATGACGCAGACGAAGTTTTAGCGACAGACTGTAATTGGTACAAGTGCAGGAAGTCCATTACTGCACGCAAACTCATCCGCCTGCACGCGGAACACATCCGCCAGCAGCTTGGACGTAACAATTTCTTTAGGCTCACCGCTGACTACCAGGCGTCCCGCCTTGATAACGGCAACATAATCAGCGTACTGAATGGCATGGTTCAAATCATGGATAACCATTACTACAGTAAGTCCCAACTCCTTGTTGAGCTTATCAAGCAGCTGCATAACCTCCAGCTGGTGACAGATATCAAGATATGTCGTGGGCTCATCGAGCAGCAGCACCTGCGGTCTTTGCGCCAATGCCATCGCTATCCAGGCACGCTGACGCTCGCCGCCGCTCAGCGTGTGCAGAAGACGGCGGCTCATCGACGTCATATTGGTCTGCTCCAATGCCCAGGCGACGTGCTGTGCATCATCCTTATCACCGCGGCCCAAAAAGCTGCGATGCGGAAAGCGTCCCATTTCAACCAAATCCTGTACCGTCAAATCCGTAGGCGCAACCGGTGACTGCGTCAAAATTGCCAGGCAGCGGGCAAATTCACGGTGCGACAGGCTATGAATATCCTTGCCCAAGAAGCTGATGCTGCCCTTAGCGCACGGCAAGATGCGTGCAATCGCCTTCAGCGTTGTGCTCTTGCCACAGCCGTTGGGGCCGATGATAGCGGTAATCTTACCCTCGGGTATCGCCAGCGACAAATCATGGATGATTGTTTTTTTGTTAATTGCTATATCAATATGCGTTGCCTCTAAAACAGCTTTAAAGGGCGCTGCATTATTTTGTTTCATCAGATTTCCCTCCTTAACAGGAATAAAAAGAAGGGCGCGCCCAAAAAGGCCATAATAATACCAACAGGCAGTTCAATCGGCGCAAAAATTACACGCGCAAAGGTATCACTGAGCGTAACAATGGCAATGCCCAAAAGTGCGGAGGCAGGCAGCAGAAAGCGGTAGTCGCTGCCTATCAGCAATCGCGCCGCATGTGGCACCACAAGGCCGACAAAGCCCAGCAGACCGACAACGCTGACAGCGCTGGCTGCGAGCAAGGCTGCAATAGCCGTAAGGATAATGCGTGTCACCTCAACATTGACGCCAAGTCCGCGCGCCATCTCATCACCCAGCTGCAGGATATTCAGATAAGCGGCACTGGCAAGTGCCAGAATCAGGCCGATAACAGCATACGGCAAAATAATATTTACATGCGGCCAGCTGCGTGCGGCAAGACCGCCTACCATCCACATTAAAGCACCATGCACTCTGTCGCTGTAAAAAATCATCAGGCCGCTGATGCCTGCACCCAAAAAGGCAGATACCGCAACACCGGCAAGAATAATACGCACCGGCTTGATGCCGTTTTTCCACGCCAGAATATAAATGCAGACAGCAGCCAGCATCGCACCGATGAAGGCAACAGGCGTAATCAGATATTCCATCGCCGGGAACAAAATCATAATCACAACACCTGCCAGTCCTGCGCCGGAGCTGATGCCGATAATATGCGGGTCTGCCAACGGATTACGCATAATCGCCTGCAGAATCGCACCGGAAAGCGACAGGTTGATGCCGACCAAGGCACCGACGATGGTACGCGGCATACGGATGTTCCAGATAATCTGACTGCGCGGATCATCACCGGGATTAAGCAGAATATCGGTAATCTCCTTGATGCTGATAATGCTGGAGCCTTTTGTTAAGCTCAAAAAGCTGCCCAATACTGCCAAGAACAAAAATATCACAAGAATAGTAATACGCCATTTAGTACGGCCGATACCGAAATGCTCCGTCTGCTCTGCAGACTGCTTATTTTCCATTAGTAAAGACCTCCGGATAAACCTGCTGTGCCATAAACTTTACAGCCTCAGGATAGCGCAGGCCGGGGTTAATCAAAAACAGTTTTTCCGGCAGCACATATACTCTGCCTGCTTTTACAGCCGGCAGACTGTTCCATGCGGGGTTATTTTTAAAGTCGGTGCGCAGACGGTTTTCAATTTCCTCAGGCTTACCCATAGAGGTAATAAAGATAATTTCCGGGTTCTGCTCTACCAGTGTTTCCATGCTGTAAGGAGTTTTATTGGATTTTCCCTTGAGCGCTGCAGCAGCAACGTTTTCAAAGCCCAGGATATCGCTTACACAGCCAGCAATGCTGTGCGAGCCTTCTACCGTAACGGCGCTGGCTGTTGCATGCATAATAACGATGCGTTTCTTTTCCTTAGGCAGCTTACTGGTAACGGCGGCAACCTGTTTATCAAGCAGCTCATTTTCCTTTTTGGCCTTATCCTGCGTACCATAAATATCGCCCAAGGTTTTGATGGTACCCTTTACATCCTCAAAGGTTTGGGTATCAAACTCCACTACGTTGATTTTGTTGGATTGCAGCATGGGAATAAATTTATCATGCTGATTTTTGCTGGCCAGAACCAGATCAGGCTTCAGGCCCACAAGTGCTTCCATATTAATATTGTAGACCATGCCTACCTCCGGCACAGACTTCATAGATTCCGGAATTTTGCCTACCTTGGAGCTGGCGCGACCGACTACGGTGCCGCCGACAGCCTCAATCATACTCAAATATGAAGGGCTGAGGCTTACCACTCTTTCAGGCTTTTTGGCAAGCGAAACCTGTCTGCCTGCAGCATCGGTAAGCTGCAGATAAGCCTTGTCACCGCCAGTCTGCGTTCCTACACCGCCGCAACCGGCAGCAAGCAGCATAGCCGCACATAATAGACCACAAGCAATTTTTTTCAAGAACATGTTAATCACCTCATACTCATCTTACATTGCCCAAGTCCCAAGCTTTGGCAATATATATAACTCTCTGATAAAAAAAGCTTAATAATATCGCCCTCATAATAGCACAAATCAGAAGTGTAGTCAATGAAAGTTGCTAAGAAGCGCTCATAATAGTATAATAAAATAATAAGCTTGTTATGACAAAGGAGTAGAAATATTATGGAAATCAATGCAATGATTAACCGCATAAATGCATTAGCCAAAAAGAAGAAAACTTCCGGCCTGACCCCGGAGGAACTGGCAGAACAAAAGGAGCTGTACAAGGAATATCTGGCGAACATCCGCAGCCAGCTGAAGGCACAGCTCGATAACATCGAGGTAGTCGACGAGCTGCCGGATAAAAATCAGCTGCACTGATGGCTGCTATCCTATCGCCATCCATGCTGGCCTACGAGGACGATTTTCTGCTGATTATCGATAAGCCTGCAGGCATGCTGGTACACCCCACTGTCAGCGAGCGCGGTACTACGCTTTACGATTACGTAAAGGCGTATTATGAAGCCAACGGCATTAATGCCGGTATACATCCCGTGTCGCGTCTGGACCGCAACACCTCCGGCCTGGTTATTTTCGCCAAGGAGCCTGTTGTACAGCACTGGCTGAGCCAGCAGCAGGTTGAAAAAGAATATCTGGCACTGGCCTGCGGACGCTTTGACTGCAGCGAAGGTATTATCGAAGCACCTATTGCCCGCAAGGACGGCAGTATCATCGAACGCTGCGTTGATTACGAACGCGGCAAATACGCCAAAACAGCCTATGAGGTTTTAGCAGCCTACAGCAGCTGCACGCTGCTCAAGGTTCGTCTTTTTACCGGACGTACGCACCAGATACGTATCCACCTTGCTTCCATCGGCCATCCGCTCGTAAACGACAATCTTTACGGCACTCCCGGCCCCCAAGCGCGCCATGCGCTGCATGCCTACCGCCTAGCCTTCAAGCATCCGGTAAGCGATGTATTTTTAGAAATTACCCGCGCTTTGCCGGAGGATTTACAGAAACTTCTGTACTAAATAAGCAGACCATGATATAATTAGTGTATACTAATGTAAAGACAGAGTAGCTGTAAGGCTACCCTGAATAAGGAGGAATATACAAATGCCCTTAGTTACATCTACTGAAATGTTCAAAAAAGCTTACGAAGGTCACTATGCTGTTGGTGCCTTCAACGTCAACAACATGGAAATCATCCAAGGTATCGTTGCCGCAGCACAACAGGAAAAATCCCCGCTGATTCTGCAGGTAAGTGCCGGCGCCCGCAAATACGCTAACCACATCTACCTGATGAAGCTGGTTGAAGCAGCAATCGAAGACACCGGTCTGCCTATCTGCCTGCATCTGGACCACGGCGAAGATTTTGACATCTGCAAAGCCTGCGTCGACGGCGGCTTCACCTCCGTTATGATTGACGGCAGCAAGCATCCTTTTGAAGAAAACATCGAAATGACTCGTCGTGTTGTTGAATATGCACACGAAAGAGGCGTTGTAGTTGAGGCAGAGCTTGGCCGACTGGCAGGCGTTGAAGACGCTGTTAAGGTTAACACCAAGGACGCTACCTACACCGATCCCGATCAGGCTGTAGAATTCGTTGAACGCACCGGCTGCGACAGCCTGGCTATCGCTATCGGCACCAGCCATGGCGCTTACAAATTCAAAGGCAAACCGGAACTGGACTTCGCACGTCTGGAAAAAATCACCAACTTGCTGCCTGGTTATCCGCTGGTTCTGCACGGTGCTTCCACCGTTATTCCGTCCTTTGTTGAAGAATGCAACAAGTACGGCGGCAAGCTGGACGGCGCTCAGGGCGTACCTGAAGACATGCTGCTGCAAGCAGGCAAATTCGGTGTTTGCAAAATCAACATCGACACCGACCTGCGCCTGGCAATGACCGCTTCCATCCGTAAGCACCTGGTAGAAAACCCTGGCGACTTCGATCCTCGCCAATACCTGAAACCCGCACGTCAGGCTATCCAAGACATGGTAGCTCACAAAATGCGTGACGTACTCAACAGCAGCAACAGACTGTAAGCTATAACGATTTAAAAACTAAAATGCACCATTCCCGAGTGTTAAGGAATGGTGCATTTTTTTATTTATGCAAAGCGTATATCATTTTTTCTTACAAATCCTTCAGGATATCATCCATGTACTTATGCAGCTTTTCCAGCTTCTTGCGTACCATAACCGCCTTATCCGGGTTACGCGCCACAATCTGTTCGATTTTGCTGCGCTGCAGCAGATAATCGTGTTCCATGCCACGCATGTAAGCACGCAGGTCGATAGCAGCAGGCTCAACCTGAACCATTTCGGATTCATGCATCTGCCACTCGGTACCATGGATTTCGGCGCAGTCACCAAAGTGCGGGATGTAGGTTGCCGTGCCCAAATTGCGTCCCAGCGAATCCGCAAGCTCCATGGCTGCATCAAGCTCGCCATGCGTAACGAAAAAGGCCTTGGGCACCTCCTTCATGCTGCTGTACCAATTTAAAAGCTGCTGCTTATCCGCATGGGCGGAAAAGCCCTTCATATTGTAAATTTTGGCGTTGACTCTGATATCCTCGCCCATAATCTTGATGCGCTTAATGCCTTCTATCAGCCTGCGTCCGATAGTGCCCTCCGCCTGATAGCCGGCAAATACTATGCTGCTGTCCTCGCGCCACAGATTATGCTTCAGGTGATGCAGAATACGTCCGGCATCTGCCATACCGCTGGCCGAAATAACAATCTTGCTGCCCGGAATTTCGTTAATCGCCATGGATTCCTGCACCGTTGCGGTAAAACGCAAGTTATGCATAGACACCAGCCTGCGTCCCTGCATTGCGTAAAGTGCCCGCGCTTCCTCATCATATTCCTCGGGATTCGTCATAGTAATCTGCGTAGCTCTGTTGGCCATAGGACTATCTACATAAATCGGAATCTCCGGAATTTTGCCTTCCGCCTGCAGCTTTTGGAAATAGTACAGCAGTACCTGCGTACGCCCTACAGCAAACGCAGGAATGATAACGTTACCGCCACGCTCGACAGTATCGTTGATAATATTCGCCAGCTCGCCCTCTTTATCGTAGGCTTCGTGAATGCGGTTGCCGTAGGTGGATTCCGTAATAATAAAATCCGCACCGCCTGCTGCCGCCGGGTCCTCAATAATCGGCTGATTCGGTTGACCGATATCGCCGGTAAAAATCAAGCGCGTCTTTTTATCGCCTTCGTTAACAGACATCTCTACGAAAGCAGAGCCAAGAATGTGTCCCGCAACGCGGAAGGTTACGGTAACGCCGGGAACAACATTAAACGCTTCGCCAAAGCTGCGCAGCTTGAACAAATGCAAGGCTCTGGCAGCATCATCAATAGTAAACAACGGCTCGACAATCTTTTTGCCGGCACGCATACCTTTGCGGTTGGCGTATTCTGCCTCACCCTCCTGAATGTGCGCACTGTCCGGCAGCAAAATCGAGCACAGCTCCTCTGTCGATTTAGTGCAATAGATGGGGCCGCGGAAGCCTTCCTTGACCAGCTTCGGCAACAGACCGCTGTGGTCAACATGGGCGTGCGTCAGTACAACAGCCTCAATCTCTCCCGGATGAAACAAAAATTCCTTTTCATTCAGCGCTTTTATCAGCTTGGAGCCTTGGAACATGCCGCAGTCTACCAAAAACTTGTGTCCGCCGACCTCCAGCAGATAGCAGGAACCGGTAACGGTGCGCGTTGCACCTAAAAAAGTTATTTTCATCGCAAAGCCTCCATTCTGCAAGTAGTATTTTCAGTTATATTTTATAATTCTACAAAACGAAGGGAAAATCCTTTTTATGGAGGAAATTAGTGGGATGAGAAAAAGCAGACTCTGAGTTTTCGCTCAAAGTCTGCTTAATCAATCATTATATTTTAAATACGCTATTCATTCTCTCTTCTAAGCATACTATGCTCAAGGTATTTTTTGATAATCTCTAATTGTTCTTCAACTGTTTTAGGCGAATCATCAAGGACGAATCCCTGAAAATCGTTAGTTCTATTATCACATGCAACTTGTTTTCCTTTTTCCATGCTAAAATACTCCTTTTTACAAGACCAAATACACATTCACTAAAATATTTGACATGCTGCAACACATAGCGTTATAATACAATTATAACATGTAAACATTTTTTCGTTAATTGACATTAAAAAGTCTGAAAAACAAAAACATTAGGTCAATCCGCATACAATATATATTCATACCTTTTTTTATCTTCACAACGTCACGAAAATATAAAATTAAAGGAGAAAATTTATGGCTGATATTATCATATATAACACTAATGACGGCAAGGCCGCCATAAAACTTTATGCTGATAACGGAACTGTATGGCTGACACAGGCACAAATAGCTGAGTTGTTTAACAAAGAGCGCAGCGGTATCAGTAAGCACATAAAAAATATTTTCAACGAAGGCGAACTAGAAGAAAAAAGCAATGTGAACTTTCTTCACATTGCAAATTCAGACAAACCTGTGGCCTTTTATAGCCTTGACGTCATTCTTGCTGTCGGTTTTCGTGTCCGTTCACCGCGCGGCACACAATTCCGTCAATGGGCCAACAATACCTTAAAAGAATATCTGCAGAAAGGCTTTATACTCGATAAAGACCGCCTGAAAAATCCTGACGGCCGTCCAGATTATTTTGACGAATTGCTGGAACAAATCCGTGACATCCGTGCCAGCGAAAAGCGCTTTTATCAAAAGTTACGCGACTTGTTTGCGCTCTCCAGCGATTACAAAGTTATGGAAAAAGCTACGCATTTATTTTTTGCTGAAACACAAAATAAACTGCTTTATGGTGTAACAGGTAAAACTGCTGCTGAAATCATAGATAGCCGTGCCGATTCAGATGCACCCAACATGGCGCTAAAGTCTTGGAGCGGCTCCATTGTCCGTAAAACTGACGTTGTAGTTGCCAAAAACTACCTTACGTCTGATGAAATAGACGTTCTTAACCGTCTTGTAACTATTTTCCTTGAAAGTGCTGAATTACACGTAAAAATGCGCAAGGACCTAACTCTTAATTTTTGGCGTGCCAGCGTCGATAAACTGCTTTTAGATCACAGTATACCGTTGCTTCAATCTCACGGAAAAATATCCATGGATGAAGCAAAAGCCCATGCTCGTCTTGCTTATGAAACATTCGACGCTCGTCGCAAAGCCTTTGAAGCAGCGCAGGCAGATACTATTGATTTGCTGGAGCTGGAACTGGAAGCAAAAAGCGTAAAGAAGTAAAGACCGACGACAGAAGGCTGACTGTAAGGAAAATTTTTGAAAGTGAGATATGAAAATGAACAGTATAAAATTATTCCAATCTGCTAAAATCCGTTCTATTTGGAACGAAGAAGAACAGCAATGGTATTTTTCTGTAGTCGATATTGTTGGTGCTTTGACAGATAGCTCCGACAACCGTAAATACTGGAATAAATTAAAGCAACGTCTGAAAGAAGAAGGTAGTGAAACGGTGACATTTTGTCACCAGTTGAAAATGCCTGCTTCTGATGGAAAAATGCGTAAAACAGACGCAGCAAACACTAAAGACATCCTGCGCATCATCCAGTCTATCCCCTCACCTAAAGCCGAACCCTTTAAGCAATGGCTTGCGCAAGTTGGCAGCGAACGCATAGAAGAAATCGAAAACCCTGAGCTTGCACAAACAGCTTTAGACAGATGATAGAGAAAAATGAAATACTGCCAGCACAGTGCTAATAGCAAGAAAGATATATATGATTTGATTGATAATAAACTGGCTAAGCCTCTTTACCAAGCGGAAGAATACGTAACAATTTCAAGATAAAAAAGAAATGGAGTGAATTTATTATGGATAAAAAAGAAGTTTCTGTATTAAAAAGCAAATTTGATGAACTTGTTCATGTAGATAAAAATACTGGTATTGAGTTTTGGTATGCCAGAGAACTACAACCAGCCTTTAGTTACAGTCAATGGCGCCGGTTTAGCGAAGTAATTGAAAAAGCGAAATTATCATGTAAAGTCAGTGGTAATATTGTTGATAACCATTTTGCCAACGTCGGCAAAATGGTCAATTTAGGTAGTGGAGCAAGCAGAGAAATCACCGATGTAAAATTAACTCGTTATGCTTGCTACTTAATAGCCCAAAATGGTGATCCTCGTAAAGAAGAAATTGCATTTGCTCAGAGTTATTTTGCTCAGCAAACTCGGAAACAGGAACTTATAGAAGAACATATGAACGATATGCAGCGCATTGATAATCGGGAAAAGTTGCGTGAGTCAGAAAAACGCTTATCTAAAAACATCTTTGAAAGAAATGTAGATAATGCTGGTTATGCACGTATCCGTTCCGCTGGTGACAGCGCCCTTTTCGGCAAAAGCACACAAGCAATGAAGGATAAATACGGCGTTAATAAAAATCGTCCCTTAGCAGACTTCCTGCCAAACTTAACCATAGCAGCAAAAAACCTTGCTACTGAAATGACAAACTATAATACTGAAGCAAAAGACTTGTATGGCGAACCCAGTATAACTCATGAACATGTGCAAAATAACTCTACCATTAGAAACATGCTAGGAGAACGTGGTATAAAACCAGAAAACCTCCCTCCTGCTGAAGATATTAAAAAAATAGAGCGTAGAGTCAAATCAAATGAAAAAAAGTTAGCTAAAAACAGCTGTTTTAAGACAGAATGAAAAAATTTCTCAATGTACAGCCTGAATGCAACTTAAAATACTATATTCTTCACACCTTTCGTGTATATTCTTTTGTAAGCTTATGTGAAAGAAAATAAAGCCTGCTATTTCATTGAGTTGAAAAGCAGGCTTTTTCTAATGCATTCTAAAGTGTTCTAAATAGACAGTTGGAGCAAATATTGCATAAATATTGCATGAATGGCTTTTTTGCCCATTTTCCTTTCGTCCTTTAAAGCTTCAGCAAACAAAAAGAACCGCATTCTCATGCGGTTCCTAAGTTTTTAATTTGGTCGGGGCGGCGAGATTCGAACTCACGGCCTCTTGTACCCGAAACAAGCGCGCTACCAAACTGCGCCACGCCCCGACATTTGTTGTTGCTGTTCATCAGCAACGAATGTAATTATAAAGCATCTTTAAGCTTTTGTCAACACTTTTTTTGAAAAATTTATCCTTGGGTAACAACGCGGATGCTGGTAACCTCAAAAGCCTCAGCAATAGCCGGCAAAATCTCTCTTTCAATGTTGGTACGGTGCAGCTCGTTTTCAGCAACAAGCATGATACGGGTATCAGCATAGTTGATGTTGTGCACCTTACTTACCAGGCGCTTGAAGGTTTCCTCACCGATAATCTCCTTCAGCTTTTGCAGACGTGCAAAAACCTCCGGTTTTTCTTTCTGCATACGTTCTTCCAAGGGAGAGAACGGTACAGTCACAACTCTGGCATCACGGGCCAGGACATAATTCTCCTCGCCTTCGCCAGGTACTACTAAATCGTCACGCATAATTCTTCCTCCATCTCTATATCCAATTAAATGAACCTGCATAACGCAGAATTTATTCCCTTTTATTATATGTCACAAGCACTTTTTCGTCAAGCAGCAGGATTTTTAGTATTTAACGAGAATACTATAAAAAATACTTTTAACGAGGGGTGTTCATATATGTCTATGAAAGATGATTTTAAGAAATTTGCTATGCGCGGTAATGTTATGGATATGGCCGTCGGCGTTATCATCGGCGGTGCTTTCGGTAAAATCGTCAGCTCTTTGGTAAACGATGTCGTTATGCCTCCTTTAGGTATGGCACTTGGCAAAATGGATTTCAGCAATCTGTTTATCAGCCTCAACGGCAAGGAATATGCTACGCTGGAGGCAGCCAAAAAGGCCGGTGCGCCGGTGCTCGCTTACGGCAGCTTCATGAACTCGGTGCTTGATTTTCTGATTCTCGCTTTTGTCATCTTTATGATGATTCGTCAGATCAACAAGCTCACTCCGGAGCCGGCGCCTGCACCGGAGCCGCGTCTGTGCCCTTACTGCAAATCCGAAATTGCCGACGACGCAACACGTTGCCCGCACTGCACATCTCATTTGGAATAAAACTTTACACTTTCGGCTGATATCCAGAATATTTTTCTGCATATCAGCCTTTTTACTTGCAAAAAAGTTTTTTTGTTTGCTAAAAACATCCACATATTGTATAATGTAGTTTATATATATCGCCTAGGCTGTTTTTACAGCTTAAATTGTAAGGAGGTTATCTGATGTCTGTTTATGACGTACTTATGGAACGTGGCTTTATTAAGCAAATGTCCCATGAAGACGAGATTAAAGAATTATTAGAGAAGGAAAAAATCACCTTTTATATCGGCTTTGACCCCACCGCGGACAGCCTGCATGTAGGCCACTTCATCGCCCTGATGCTGATGAGCCATATGCAACGCGCAGGCCATCGTCCTATCGTACTGTTAGGCGGCGGCACTGGCATGGTCGGTGACCCCAGCGGCAAGGACGAAATGCGTAAAATGCTCACACCGGAATTCATTGCTCACAACATCGCCTGCTTCAAAAAGCAGATGAGCCGTTTCATTGATTTTGGTGAAGACAAGGCTATTATTGTCAACAATGCCGATTGGCTGTTAGACCTTAACTATGTTCAGCTGCTGCGCGAGGTTGGCGTACACTTTACCGTTAACCGTATGCTGGCTGCCGAATGCTTCAAAAAGCGTTGGGAAAAAGGCCTGACCTTCTTTGAATTCAACTATATGATTATGCAGGGCTACGACTTCTGGAAGCTGCACAAGGAGCATAACTGCATTATGGAGCTTGGTGGCGACGACCAATGGTCCAACATGCTTGCCGGCGTAGAATTAATCCGCCGCAAGGATCAAAAGCCTGCATACTGCATGACCTGCAAGCTTTTGACCACCAGCGACGGCCGCAAAATGGGCAAAACCGAAAAGGGTGCTCTGTGGCTTGACCCGGAAAAAACCTCTCCGTATGATTTCTATCAATACTGGCGCAATGTTGCAGACAGCGACGTAGAAAACTGCCTGTGCCTGCTGACATTCCTGCCGATGGATGAGGTTCGCCGTCTGAGCGCACTGAAGGATGCAGCTATCAACGAAGCTAAAAAAGTATTGGCCTATGAGGTTACCAAGCTTGTTCATGGCGAAGAAGCAGCGCGTCAGGCGCAGGAAGCTACCGAAGCTCTCTTCGGCGGCAATGCCAGCGACATGAGCAACGTACCGGCAATTGAAATTACCCCGGAAGACATGACCGCCAAGATTATTGATGTACTGACTGCCGCTAAGGTTTTCAGCAGCAAGCGTGAAGCTCGTCAATTAATCGCCCAGGGCGGCCTGACTGTAGCAGACTCCGTGCTGCAGGATGCAGAAGCATGCCTGAGCGCAGAAATGTTTGATGCAGACAAGAGCCTGTTAATCCGTAAGGGTAAAAAGAAATATTTCCGTCTGTTGGTAAAATAAGCCTTTTAAAGCCATCTATGCTCCTGACGGACTAGGTGGCTTTTTCTATGATTTCAAATACAGACTACTCTTTTTAATCAAAGTAGTAAAAGGAGCACTTAATGCAAAACGATAAAATCAATCTTTCATTAATCATTCCCATCGGCCTGATGTTATTTTCCTTCTTCTTCGGTGCCGGCAACTTAATTTTCCCACCTGTTCTGGGTCAAATGGCAGGCGAAAACATCGGCTGGGGCATGCTCGGCTTCTGCCTGAGCGGCGTTGGCTTCCCCCTGCTGGGTGTACTTGCTGTTGCTATGAAGCAAAGCGATAACCCGGACTCCATTGCTATGCCTATGCATCCCCTGTATGCCCGCGCCGTTACCATTCTCTGCGCGTTGGCTATCGGCCCGCTGTTCGCTATTCCGCGTACCGCTGCCGTTTCCTTTGACACCGGTATTCACAGCCTGCTGCCTGCTTCCTGCGAAGCTATCGGCCTGCCGGTATACACCGTGTTATTTTTCGTCCTGACCTATTTCTTTTCCATTAATCCGTCAAAAATTATCGGTCATATCGGTAAATTTTTGTCCCCCATGCTTTTAATTTCTCTGGCAGTTCTCGTAGTCTGCGTTTTTGTAAATCCTGCCGGCAGCCTGCAAATGCCTAATCCGGACTTTGCTGCGGCTCCGTTCTTCCGCGGCTTCCAGGAAGGCTATAACACCATGGACCTTCTGGCAGCAATCCTGTTCGGCTCCATTACCATCAAGGCTATCGAAGCTCAAGGCATTACCGATAAAAAGGTTCTGACCAAGCTCTGCTCCTACGCCGGCCTAATTGCAGCCTTCTTCCTCGCTATCATCTACGCGGCACTGGCATACACCGGCGCACTGAGCATCAACATTTTCGGTGTTGTCCCTAATGGTGCTACTCTGCTCAGCAAAATCTGCACCTACTACATGGGCTTCGGCGGTCAAATCGTACTGGCTTTGATTATCTTCTTTGCCTGCCTCACCACCAGTATCGGTCTGACAACCGCTATTTCCGGTTACTTCTCCGAGCTTACCAATAACCGTATGCAATACGAGCGTCTGGTATTCTTCATTTCTGTTTTCAGCCTGGTAGTAGCTAACTTCGGTCTGGAAAACATCATCAAGTTCTCCATTCCGGTTATCTGCATGCTTTATCCGATTATTATCGCTCTGGTAATTCTCAACATCGGCCGTGTTATTATCCATGATGATCAGCTGACCTTCCGCATCTGCCTGACACTGACGACTATTTTCGCCGTTTTCGACGGCCTGCGCGTTGCCAACATCCGCTTTATGGCATTGGATAACTTTCTGGCACAGAATCTGCCGCTGTTTGACATCGGCTTCGGCTGGGTTGTTCCCTGCTTCGGCGGTATCGCTGTAGGCCTGCTGCTGAAGGCTGTAAGAAAAGCTAACTAATAATTTTATTCATAATCAATTAGAGAGTAAGGTGTAATTTATGTCTAACGAACAACAATGCAGCAATGCATCTTCCTGCGGCCGCAGCAGCTGTGAAGGCTGTCCTTCCGCAGCAGCTGCAGAAAAAACACAGGCAACTGATTTCCGTGCGCAGCTCAACCCGATGAGCAGCGTTAAAAAGGTTATCGCCGTAGTCAGCGGCAAGGGCGGTGTAGGCAAGTCCCTCATCACCGGTCTTTTAGCAAGCAGCATGCAGCGCCGCGGTAAGCGCTGTGCTGTTTTGGATGCTGATATCACCGGTCCGTCCATGGGACACAACCTGGGCGTAAACGGCAAAGCCAAAGCCAACGAAATCGGTATTCTGCCTCTGACTGCTCCCTGCGGTCTGGAGGTGCTTTCTGCCAATATGTTTTTGAAGAATGATTCTGACCCTGTTGTTTGGCGCGGGCCTCTGCTCGCCGGTATGGTAAAGCAATTCTGGAGCGATGCCATCTGGACAGATATAGACTTTATGTTTGTTGATATGCCGCCGGGAACCGGTGACGTACCGCTGACTGTTTTCCAATCCCTGCCTGTTGACGGCATCATCATCGTAACCTCTCCGCAGGAGCTTGTTTCCATGATTGTTGCCAAGGCAGTAAAAATGGCACGCATGATGAACATTCCGATTCTCGGTCTGATTGAAAACTACGCTTACTTCCATTGCCCCGATAACGGCAAGGATTACGAAATCTTCGGCCCCAGCCATCTGGCAGAAACTGCCGATGCCTACGGCTTTCA
>ERZ791840.245-NODE-245-length-41330-cov-4.175554_pt1 | contig 41330 bp, 40 predicted proteins | sample MGYA00510291_ERZ791840 | MGnify/ENA primary metagenome ERZ791840 (study PRJEB30046, sample SAMN00715256) | human gut metagenome | study: EMG produced TPA metagenomics assembly of the A metagenome-wide association study of gut microbiota in type 2... | reverse complement strand
GCGAAATTGAGTGGTTTACTGCTTCTTATGAAATTCAGATTTTGCCGGAGTTATATGATTATTTCAATCAAAAAATAGAAGAATACATTGGAGAACGGAAACAGGTTTTTGATATTGCAAATTACACATATAGTGTCTACTATGAGCAAGTAGAAAACAAAGTTTATGCCATCTATACCATTGAATTTGAGGAGACAGACGGCTGCTTTTTCTGTGAGAGTCCGGGCTTTACCAAGGAAATTGAAACAGATAACAGCAGCGGTGATGTGAAAGAATAGCTGCACATTGGAGAACAGTCGAAGGCATTCGGGATTCCGGGTGCCTTCATTGTTGGAAAAATATCATATTTGCCAGCCAGTACAGAAAAATCCGGATTTTTTTTCGGGAAGGTATTGCAAAACGCTGGAGAATGTAGTATAATAATTACAAGCAATGCTTTTTTGAGGGGATTCCCGGCCTTATTTTCGGAGGATGCCCTGTCGTTGCAAGAAACATAGGAATAAAACGGAGGTTTCAATTTATGATTTCAGCAGGCGATTTCAGAAACGGTATCACATTTGAACTGGATGGCAACGTGGTACAGGTTATCGAATTTCAGCACGTTAAGCCGGGTAAGGGTGCCGCTTTTGTCCGCACCAAGTATAAGAACGTTATCACTGGCGCAGTGGTAGAACGTTCCTTTAACCCGACAGATAAGTATCCGACTGCTTATATTGAACGCAAGGACATGCAGTATCTGTACAGCGACGGCGATCTGTATTACTTCATGGATATGGAAACATATGAGCAGCAGCCGATTGACAAGTCCAAGCTTGGCTCTGCATTCCAGTTTGTAAAGGAAAATATGGAAGTTAAGGTTCTGTCCTACAAGGGCAACGTATTTGGTGTAGAACCGCCGAACTTCGTAGAACTGGAAGTAACAGAGACAGATCCGGGCTTTAAGGGCGATACTGCAACCAATGCAACAAAGCCGGCTACACTGGAAACTGGCGCAGAGATCAAGGTGCCGCTGTTCATTAACCAGGGCGACATGATCCGGATCGACACCAGAACCGGTGAATATATGGAACGTGCATAAGCAGGAAACGAATCTGCTTTTTGCATCCCGCAGTGCTGCGGCATAAGGGCGGCAGGCTGCACAGGAATAGGAGGTATTCTGTATGAACCTGACAGATAAAATGGCGTATTTACGTGGAATGGTTGACGGCATGGAGCTGGATCTGACAACTTCCAAAGAAGGCAAGGTACTGGGACAGCTGCTGGATGTCATGCAGGAAATGACTGCCTATGTTGTAGATTTGCAGACACAGGTGGACGAATTGACAGAGGTCTGTGATCTGCTGGATCAGGATCTGGGCGATGTAGAAGACGTTGTCTATGACGAAGAAGACGATGACGATGCTTTTGCACCCTATGATGATGAAGAAGAGCTGGAAGAGGATGACGAGGATCTGTATGAAGCCGTATGTCCGTCCTGCAACAATGTAATCGCGCTGAGCGAATCCATTCTGGAAGAGGGCGAGATGCCATGCCCTTGCTGCGGTGAAATGCTGGAATTTGATTACAGCGACCTGTCTCTGGATGACGGAGACGCAGACGTGGCTGAGGACAGCACTCCGGAAGAAGCATAATCCGGCACACATCGGAAACAATAGCAGAGAACAGCACCGGAACATGCAGCAGTGCACAGTCTTTCCGGACTCGTTCTGCAAAAAAGGCAAGCCGGCGGTAAGTCGGCTTGTTTCATTCCCATGACAGCTCTGTCTGAGACAAAAATATGCGTGTACCCATGAAGAAATTGTTTCATGCAGGAGCGTAAATGAAGCACGAGGTGGCAAAATTGTTTCAAATAGTGGAAAAGAAAAAACTGAATGATGCTGTAACAATGGTACGAATTGCGGCACCGTTGATTGCAAAAAAGGTTTTGCCGGGACAATTTATTATTTTCCGGCTGGATGAATTTGGTGAGCGCGTTCCGCTGACTGTTGCGGACTATGACCGCGAGGGCGGAACCATTACCCTGATTTTTCAGGCTGCCGGGGAGAGCACCCGTCAGTTTGCAGCGCTGGAAGCAGGAGACGCTATCCTGGATCTGGTAGGGCCGCTGGGCGTTCCGACGGAACTCCCGGAGGGCACAAAGTCGGTTTGCGTAATCGGCGGCGGCGTTGGATGCGCAATCGCTTATCCCCAGGCAAAGCATCTGCACAGCCTGGGTTTGCAGGTAGATACGATTGTAGGCTTCCGGAACAAGGATATTGTAATTCTGGAAGACGAATTCCGGGCATGCAGCGACAATCTGTATGTGTGCACCGATGACGGTTCTTATGGAACAAAGGGATTTGTGACCAATGTTCTGAAAGAACAGCTGGATGGCGGCAAGCAGTATGATGTGGTAATCGCCATTGGCCCGGTTCCGATGATGAAGTTTGTCTGTCAGACCACAAAGCCCTATGACGTAAAGACCATTGTATCGCTGAACCCGGTTATGGTAGATGGTACCGGCATGTGCGGCGGATGTCGTGTAACAGTCGGCGGAAAGACCAAGTATGCCTGTGTAGACGGCCCGGACTTTGACGGACATCAGGTGGATTTTGATGAACTGATGCGCCGCAACGGCACCTATCGGGAACAGGAACAGCATGCATGTCATCTTTACGGAAAGGGGGCACAGTAATCATGGCAGGAAAGTTCAATATGGCACTGGAAAAGGTTCCGATGCCGGAACGGGATCCGAAGGAACGTGCCCGTTGTTTTGAAGAGGTTTCTACCGGCTATTCTCCGGAACAGGCCGTAGAGGAGGCAACACGCTGCCTGAATTGTAAGGCAAAGCCCTGCGTCAGCGGATGTCCGGTGGGCGTTCCCATCCCCGGATTTATTGCGGCAGTGGCTGCCGGTGATTTCCTGGGTGCCTATGATATCATCCGCACTACAAACAGTCTCCCGGCAATCTGCGGCCGTGTCTGCCCGCAGGAAAACCAGTGTGAAGGAAAGTGCGTTCGCGGAAAGAAAGGACAGCCGGTGGGAATCGGCCGTCTGGAGCGGTTCGTGGCAGACTATGCCAGAGAGCACGGTTATACCGGCAAAAAGACGGAGATTCAGCCCAATGGCAAAAAGGTTGCTGTCGTAGGCGGCGGCCCGGCAGGTCTGACCTGTGCCGGTGATTTGGCACAGCTGGGCTATCAGGTAACTGTTTTCGAGGCATTTCAGGTTGCCGGCGGCGTGCTGATGTACGGTATTCCGGAATTCCGTCTGCCGAAAACGATTGTACAGGAAGAAATCCATGCCCTGGAAAATATGGGCGTGGAGATTCAGCCGAATATGGTAATCGGAAAGATTCTGTCTGTGGATGAACTGATGGAATCCGGCTATGATGCTGTATTTATCGGCTCTGGTGCAGGTCTGCCCCGGTTTATGAATATTCCGGGGGAAGGCCTGGTAGGCGTTTGCTCCGCCAATGAGTACCTGACACGAATCAACCTGATGCACGGCTATGACGAACGCTATGCTACACCGGTTATTCGTTCCAAGGCAGTTGCTGTTGTAGGCGGCGGTAATGTAGCCATGGATGCTGTCCGGAGCGCACTGCGTATGGGTGCAGAACATGTCTACATTGTATACCGTCGTTCTGAGGCAGAAATGCCGGCACGTCTGGAAGAAGTACATCACGCAAAGGAAGAGGGCGTAGAGTTCCAGAATCTTTGCAATCCCACAGAAATTCTGGGCGGAGAGGACGGCCGTGTCTGCGGCCTGAAGTGCATTCGCATGGAACTGGGAGAACCGGACGAAAGCGGCAGACGGCGGCCGGTGGCTGTTCCAGACAGCGAATTTGTCCTGGATGTGGATACTGTCATTATGGCAATCGGCACCTCTCCGAATCCGCTGATTTCTTCTACAACTGACGGACTGGACACCAATCGCTGGGGCTGCCTGGTTGTCAATGAAGCCATGGCAACCTCTAAGGACAAGGTTTATGCCGGCGGTGATGCAGTAACCGGTGCTGCAACTGTTATTCTGGCAATGGGTGCCGGAAAGACAGCGGCCGCCTCCATTGATGAAGTGCTGCGTGGGAAAGACAGCACGGAAAAAGAAGCATAATCGGGCAGCAAAGGAAACTTTAGCTGCTCCAGAGAGAAAAGGTCGGTGCGCCGAAAACAGGTTTTCCGGCGGCCGAAGCGGAAAGGGTTTTTGATCATGAAAAAGTTAGAAAAACTGGGACTGGCCATGAGTGCAGCAGCACTGACAGGTTCCCTCTGCACAGTAACCGCTTTTGCATCAGATGGCGGATCCAAGGGCACCGGCGCAATGGGCTATAGCTCCTTGATCTTCCTGATTCTGATGTTTGTTGTGATGTATTTCATCCTGATTCGTCCGCAGAAGAAAAAGGAAAAGGAATCCAAGGCCATGCAGAGCAGCCTGCAGGTAGGCGATGAAATCGTTACAATCGGCGGCATTGTAGGCCTGGTTGTACAGGTAAATGAAGATACGGTTGTTATTGAAACAACCAGCAATCGGAATAAGCTGCGCATCAAGAATTGGGCAGTACAGGAAAATATCACCATGACCGAGAACACAAAACGGGAGCAGGAAGCAAAGCTGGCTGCAATTAAGGCAAAGAAGGACAAGAAAAAGAAGAAGGATGACAAGGATTCTGACAGCGGTATGCTGAAGGACTAATCCTGTCCCCTGAAATACGAAAGAAGCTGGCAGTGCCTTTGTGGTGCAGCCAGTTTTTTCATGCAGCTTTGCAAAAAGGGAGGTTTGTATTTTCGGGAAAATGGTTTCCTTTCGTTCTGAATGGTTTCTTCTCCGCATATTCTTTGTGTGAACAAGTATGAACCGCTGGAAGGGGGAAGACAAGATATGGAAACCAAACGACCTGCCGCTGCAAAGAGCATCTGGGAATCCGGAAAGGGCCTGTATTTATTGCCGGCGCTCCCGGTGGGATTGGGAATCCTGCTGGGGTGGCTCTGTCTGCTGGCTGGGCTGATGCTGCTGGCAGATGCGACGCACTGGATGCTTTCCCTAATGCTGGGAATCGGGCTGTTTGCTGCGGCATATGGAATGGGACGCTTTGCCGCATTCCACCGCCGCCGGTATGGCCTGAAAACCGGACTGTGCTGCGGCGCTTTGCTGTATGGGGTTCTGCTGCTTTGCGGCATTGTCTGGCGCGGCGAGGGGGGGAGTTTTCTGCGTCCGCTTCTGCTCCTGTGCGGCGGTGCCTGGGGCGGTGTTTCCGGCGTACATGCCGTACACCGGAATCCGCCCCGGTAATGTTTCCATTCGGGAGATGTAAACTTTTTTCGCCTTTTTCATGGAATGCTTGAAAATCAGGAAGATCTGTGGTATAATAAAGATAAACTTTTTTTGGGGAGGGTTCCGAATGAAGCACATTAAGACCATCAATGCAGCTAACCTGAAGGCTTCTGCTGCAAAGGGCGGTTGCGGTAAGTGTCAGGCTTCTTGTCAGTCTGCCTGCAAGACATCCTGCACCGTTGCTAACCAGAAGTGCGAGCACTAAGCGCAGTCACATGACAGCGGGTGGCTTTGGTCTTTGGATGGAAGCATTCGCATCGAACATAGAAAAAAGGGACAATTTTTGTCCCTTTTTTCGCACCCTGAGCATGTAACGATTATCTGCCGGGCATTTTTTAACATAGGAAAGAAAAAAATTCCGGAAACGGCTGAAAAGAGGAAAAAGAATTATGATCCATAAATATAAACTGGGCGACTATAACGTGGTGCTGGACGTAAACAGCGGCGGCGTACATGTTGTGGACGAGCTGACCTATGACCTGCTGGACAATGTGGCACCGCCCCTGGCGCCGGTCTGTCCGGAAAATGTGGTGGAAAAGCTTTCCCGCTTCTATGACCCGGAGGAAATCCGTGACTGCTATGCAGAAATCCTGGAAGCCTATGAGGAAGGCATTTTGTTCTCATCGGACGATTATGAGAAATATGCCAATTTTGCTGTGGCTTCTCCCATTAAGGCAATGTGCCTGAACATTGCTCATGACTGTAACCTGCGCTGTAAGTATTGTTTTGCTTCCACCGGAGATTTCGGAGAGGGCAGAAAGCTCATGTCCTATGAAACCGGGAAGAAGGCAGTGGATTTCCTGCTGCAAAATTCCGGCGACCGCGTGAATCTGGAAATGGACTTTTTCGGCGGCGAACCCCTGATGAACTTTGAAACCGTCAAGAAAATCGTGGAATATGCCCGCAGCCAGGAGCCGGTTTATCACAAGAAGTTCCGGTTTACCATTACCACAAACGGCATGCTGCTCACCGATGACAAAATTGATTTTATCAACCGGGAAATGTCCAATGTAGTTCTGTCCATTGACGGCAGAAAGGATGTCAATGACCGGATGCGTCCCCGCGTAGACGGCAAAGGCTCCTATGACAGAATTATTCCCATGTACAAAAAGCTGGTAGATCAGCGTGGCGAAAAGGAATACTACGTGCGCGGTACTTATACCAAATATAATCTGGATTTTGCCGATGATGTCTTTGCACTGCTGGATGCTGGCTTCGATCAGATTTCTGTGGAACCGGTTATTGCCGACCCGGAAGAACCCTATGCAATCACAGAAGCAGATCTGCCCCGGATTTTTGCCGAGTATGAACGGCTGATGCAGAAAATCCTGGACTATGAGGCAACTGGAAAGAAGTTTAACTTCTTCCATTTCATGCTGGATCTGGATCAGGGGCCGTGTGCCATTAAGCGGCTCCGCGGCTGCGGCTGCGGCAACGAATACGTGGCAATCACACCGGACGGAGATATCTACCCGTGCCACCAGTTCGTGGGTGAGGCAGATTATAAGATGGGCAATGTGGATGACGGCACCTTTAACCGGGAGATGAAGTCTGACTTCGCCAAAACCCATATTTACAGCAAGCCGGACTGCCGGAACTGCTGGGCAAGATTCTATTGCAGCGGCGGCTGTAATGCGAATAACTACCAGTTCAGCGGCGATGTCCACAAAGCACACAAGCTGTCCTGCGAAATCGAAAAGAAGCGTCTGGAATGCGCCATCGTCCTCAAGGCAATCCGCATGGAACGGGACGCTGCAAAGCAGGAGCAAAATGGTTAAAATTTAAGACAAAACGATACCGTATTTCCGATGTTTTGGAGATGCGGTATTTTTTATGTCCGTCTTTATGAATAGATTATCTTTAAACTTTGCTTGCCGCTTTTGTAGAAATGTACAAATTTAAAAGCTGAAGCCAGTTACTGTCTTGACATAAAATTTCCAGAATGGTATAATATAAGCATCTGTTCCGGAAAAGGAAATAAAATATACTTTTGAAAAGAGAACAGCGGAAAGGATGTTGTATCAATGAAAGGGAAAAAATGGGTTTCATTGCTTTTAGCTGGCGCTATGGCAGCGTGTGCAATGGGAGGAACTGCGGCATTTGCGGAAGAAAGTGAAACGCAGACAACGGCTGTTTCCGGAGAAGATGCCGCAGCAGCGGAGGAAGTTCCGGTTGTGGACTCTGTAGAGGAAGCAGCAGAAGTTCTGGGCGTTGAAGATGCTGTACCGACTGAAAATGTTACCGTTTCTGTCGGCACAGATGACAGTGCTGCTGCGACAACAACGGCACCGGCAGTTACTACCACTGCCGCGGAAACAACTGTTACTACTGTTGCAACAACAGCTACCTTTGCGAAAGCTGCCACAGGACAGGAGATTCAGACCACAGTTTTTTCCGGCGAAGAGCAGGGCGTGGCACCTACCAATTACTATGATGATGTAGTGCTGATGCTGGATGTGTCCGGCAGTATGTACGGCGATCCTATGGAGGCTATGAAAGATGCCGCAGCAGGCATCTGCGAAAAGTTCCTGCAGGCAGACCCGAGCACTGTAATTTCCATTGTTGCGTTTAGTGATGATGTGCAGTATTTGCAGTACAGCTCCAATTTAACACAGCTGGTAAGCTACATTCGCTCTTTGCAGGCAGGCGGAAGAACCAATATATACGATGCAATGAGTCGGGTAAAGCTGATTCTGAACCAGAGCAACGGCAAACAGAAATCTGTAATCATCATGGCTGATGGTATGCCCAATGAAGGCAGCGATTCCTATACCATTGATTACAATTACGATTCTCATCAGAATGCCTCTTTGCAGTATGACAACTTCAATTTAAAGACAGCTGCAACCGTGTACAGCATTGGCTTCTTTGAAGATAATTACAGTGATTCTGATGCACAGTTCGTACGGGATTTGGCCAGTGACCCGAAGTATGGTTACATTGTAGAAAATGCTTCTGATCTGGAAGGCGTATTCACAACAATTTTCCAGAACATCTCCAGCAAGAATCCAAATGCGGCAGTAGCAACAGGTACCACAGCAACAACAGGAGCTGTGTCTGCTTCTCCGAAAACCGGTGATACAGGCGTAGGAATGATTGTTGGTATCATGTTCCTGTCCGCTTGCGGCCTGGCATATGGCATGACCCGCAGCAAGAAACAGAAATAAGAAAAAGCAAAAGAATATAGACAGAAAAAGACCGTATTCCGCGAAATCTCGTGAAATACGGTCTTTTTGTCTGTGGTTAAATCAAATCAAAATATGAAAGTGCCTTTTCCAGTCCGTCTTCAGCAAGATTGGCGGTGATGTAATCGGCATAAGGATGCAGCATGGGATTGTCTCCCATGGCAATTCCGGTTCCGGCCACTTCCAGCATGGGGCGGTCGTTCAGACTGTCTCCGATGGCAAATACATGGCTCCGGTCGGCGCCCAGCAAATCCATCATTTTCTGCATGCCGGTGGCCTTGGAACAGCCGCAGGGCACCATTTCCGCAAAGTGATTTCCGCGGTCAATATAGTCAAATTTCCCGGTCAGTCCGGCCTGAAAGGCAGCCAGATCACTTTTCTCATCATACCAGATCACAAATTTGTCTGTGTACCAGTCTGCATCGTCCGGCAGATCTGAAACGGTTACATGCTTGCGTGCGTAGAGCTGTAATAATTTTTCCAGATCCGGCAGAATCCGCGTGCTGCGGTCCAGGAACATTGCATCGCTTCGCTCATACAGGACGGCAACATTGGTGCGGCGTACCAGTTCCACGATTTCCCGGCTGCATGCCGGTGTCTGCTTTTCGTGGAACAGGATTTTCCCGTCATATTCCAGCTCTGTGCCGCAGCCGTAAATATAGCCGTCAAAGCCGATTTCCCGGAGAAAAGCGTCCACATTCATGGCGGTGCGGCCGGTGTTGATCAGTGTGGCATTGCCCTTTTTCCGTGCCGCCTGAATGGCGCGGACTGCGGAATCCGGCAGATAGCCGTCTTCAGAAATAATCGTACCATCAATGTCAAAGAAAATGAAATTTTGCATCATTGTCACTCGCTTTATTGCTTATACATTTCGGAACAGGTTTACCATTTCCAGCGCAGACATTGCGCAGTCATAGCCCTTGTTGCCAGCCTTTGTGCCGGCGCGTTCGATTGCCTGTTCGATGGTGTCAGTTGTCAGTACGCCGAACAGAATCGGCAAACCAGATTCCAGGCCAACCTGTGCAATACCCTTGGAAACCTCTGCACAAACATAGTCATAGTGGCTGGTGGATCCCCGGATAACAGCGCCTACACAGATGATGGCGTCATACTTGCCGGAGAATGCCAGCTTTTTGGCAGCCAGGGGAATTTCAAATGCGCCCGGTACCCATGCCAGAGTAATGTCGTCTTCGTCCGTTCCGTGCCGCAGGAGACAGTCCTCTGCGCCGCCCACCAGCTTTGTGGTGATAAATTCGTTGAAACGGGATGCTACGATTGCGATTTTCAGGCCTTTGCCCTCATACATGCCTTCCAATGTTTTCATGATCTTGTACCTCCTAAAAAATAATTCGGCAGTTCCGCACAGCGTCTGCATGAAACCTCATGCTGCCTTGCCGCGGAATATGCGTTTCTTTTTGAAAAAATAGGTATATCTTTTAGAAATGCAGATAATGTCCCATTTTGAATTGCTTGGTCTTGAGATACCGGAGATTCTCCGGTTTTTCCGGAATATCAATGGGGACGCGTTCAGCAACAGTCAGTCCGTATTCGCCCAGTTCTGCGATTTTTTCCGGATTGTTGGTCATCAGCCGCAGGGAGGTGACTCCCAGATGCTTTAAAATCTGTGCGCCTACACTATAATCCCGGAGATCCGGCGCAAATCCCAGCTTGATGTTTGCCTCTACGGTGTCCAGGCCGTCTTCCTGCAATTTATACGCCCGGATTTTGTTCAGAAGGCCGATGCCTCTGCCTTCCTGCCGCAGATAGACCAGAACACCACGCCCCTCTGCATGAATCATATCCAGCGCCCGGTTCAGCTGTTCGCCACAGTCGCATCGGCAGGAGCCGAACACATCACCAGTCAGACACTCAGAGTGCACCCGACACAATACCGGCTTGCCGTCTGCCACATCACCCATGACCAGCGCCACATGCTCGTCTCCGTTAATGGTGTTGCGGAAGCCGAACATCTGGAAATGACCGTGGGCTGTGGGGAGCTCTGCCCGTGCCACTTCTTCTACAAAGTTGTCGTGATTCCGGCGGTAGTGCTGGAGTTCCCGAATGGTAATGAAGGACAGGCCGTGCTGCTTTGCAAAGTCTGCCAGCTTCTCGCCGCGCATCATGGTGCCGTCATTGTCCATGATTTCGCAGCAGAGTCCCACCTGTGTCAGTCCGGCCAGGCGGAGCAGGTCTACCGTTGCTTCTGTATGGCCGTTCCGTTCCAGAACACCGCCGGGCTTGGCCTCCAGGGGAAACATATGTCCCGGACGGCGGAAGTCACCGGGATGTGCTGTGGGATCTGCCGCCATACGTGCCGTCAGACCGCGCTCTACCGCAGAAATGCCAGTGGTGGTGTCAATGTGGTCGATGGATACAGTAAATGCCGTCTCGTGATTGTCCGTGTTGTGAGAAACCATCTGTGTCAGTCCCAGCCGGACAATGTTGTCATGGCTCATGGGCATGCAGATCAGACCCTTTGCGGCACTTGCCATAAGATTGACATTCTCTGTGGAGGCAAACTGTCCGGCGCAGATGAGATCACCCTCGTTTTCCCGATCCGGATCGTCTGTCACCAGAATGCACTTGCCGCTGCGCAAGTCCTGCAAAGCTTCTTCAATGGTGTTATATGTAATTGCCATAGAAATGACCTCCTTATTTGGATAGTTCGTCCCGTACCTGCATCAGTGTATAACCCAACAGGTTTTGTCCACGCCATTTTTCCGGAGAAAAACGGCTGCTGTCCGTCATGGATAACCCGATCCCCCAGATCCTGTCATTTACCGCACACTCTGCCAATATATGCGGTGCAGTTTCCAGCAGATCTTGCAGAAGCGACTGGTTTTGCCGGAATTTTTCCAGCAGCCCCTCATAGACGATCTGCTGCCGGACTGCACTCCACTGAGAATCCACATAGTTCCGGACGCTCCGTCCCAATGCTTTGATCACTCCGGGGGAGTTGTTTTGCAGAATTTTTTGTGCAATTTCAATATCCCGAAATTGCAGGGCTTTCCGGTACATCATGTACTGTTCCATGTTGGCAAAGGAAATGCCGCCTTTCTCGAACGGCGAGGGATACCAGTTGCTCAGATAGCCGTTTTCTTCTTCTGGTTTGTGAAAACAAATGATATGCCGCATATGCGTTGCCTCCTTTAAAAGAATCCGTTCTGCTGTAACAGTTCCATCGTGACACCGCCGCTTTTCGGTTGCATCAGCTTTTCCACATACTTGCCGATGATGTCGGTTTCCAGATTGACGATCTCACCGGAGCGATGCTTCAGCAGGGTGGTTTCCTCACCGGTGTGTGGGATCAGGCTCACAGTGAAATCCGTGTGGGAAACTTTTGCCACCGTCAGGCTGATGCCGTCAATGGCGATGGAACCTTTTTCCACCACATATCGAAGCAGCTCCGGCGTGGCGCTGATGGTTACCAGTACCGCGTTGCCTTCCGGCTGCATGGCACGGATTTTGCCAGTGCCGTCAATGTGTCCGGCGACAATGTGTCCGCCGAATCTGCCGTTTGCCGCCATGGCGCGCTCCAGATTGACTTTGGAGCCTGGCTTCAGCTGTCCCAGATTGCTGCGCCGCAGGGTTTCCGGCATCACATCTGCTGTGAAGTGGTCTTTGTCCATGCGAATCACCGTCAGGCAAACGCCGTTCACGGCAATGCTGTCGCCGATCTGTGTACCCTCCAGTACCTTTGAAGCCGAAAGCTCCAGTTCACACCGGTTGGGGGACTGATTCAGCCGCCGCACCGTGCCCATTTCCTCTATGATTCCGGTAAACATCTCAGTCCATCTCCTTTCGGGTGTATTCCAGCAGCAGATCCTGCCCCAGATGGGTGATGACCGGTTCTGACAGGAGGACAGCTTCGTCTGGTGTGGTAATGCCCATGCTGCCAATCGGGGAAAGTCCATCGCCGCCGAACAGCTTTGGTGCTACATAAACCTGTACCAGATCACAGCAGCCTGCCTGCAATGCAGCGGCATGGATGGAAGCGCCGCCCTCTATGAGGACGCTGTCCAGTCCACGCTGTCCCAGCTGCGCCAGACAGTCCCGGATGGAAACATGGCCACCCAGCAATGCCACTTCCAGTACTGTAACACCTGCGGCTTCCAGCGCCGCCTTTTTTGTGTGATCCGGTGCATGGCAGAAAATAAGAACCGGCACTTCCTTTGCTGTCTGTACCAGCTGGCATTCCAGCGGAATGCGCAGATGAGTGTCCAGCACCACCCGTACCGGCTGAGAGGGATTCTCACAGCGGCAGGTGAGCATAGGATTGTCCGCCAGCACTGTGCCGATGCCCACGCAGATTGCCGCAGCGCGTTTTCTCGTCTGCTGGACATGCGCACGTGCCGCCGCTCCTGTCACCCATTTGGAAGCGCCGCCGGCACAGGCAATTTTGCCATCAGCAGTCATGGCATATTTCAAAATGGTGTAGGGCATCTTGGTCGTGATGTACCGGAAAAAGATGGGGTTCAGCTGATCACAGGCTTCCCGCAGAAAGTCCGGAATCACTTCGATGCCATGTTCCCGCAGGAACTGAACGCCCTTTCCCGATACCAGGGGATTGGGATCCCGGGAGCCGATAAACACCCGGCGGATGCCGCTTTCCACCAGCGCCTCTGTACAGGGCGGCTGTTTGCCATGGTGACAGCATGGCTCCAATGTTACATAAATGGTTGCGCCGGAGGGATCCTCCGTGCAGTGCTTCAGGGCGTTTCTCTCTGCATGCAGATCTCCGTAATGCGCGTGCCAGCCCTCGCCGATGATGCGGTTGTCCTTGACAATCACAGCGCCTACCAACGGATTGGGATTGGTAAAGCCGATGCCGCGCTTTGCCAGCTGTATGGCACGCTCCATGTAAAAGGAATGCTCTGTCATGAAAACACCTCCGAAAATAAAAATTGCCCTGTTATGCCAGACAGCACAACAGGGCAGCTTACAGCAGCTGCTTTTCTGTGCAGCTGCATCTCGTTCTTTTTGTGGGGGAAACACGTCATTGTTTTGCGTGGCTTCTCTCATCCGGACTTTACCGTCGGTTTCGGATTTTCACCGAATCAGCCAGATTTTTTGCTGGCTCGCAGACTAGGGCATTTTGCCCTTCACTGCCGATTCTGAATTACACAGTACCCTGAAGCTGTTTTCAGTATAGCATGATTCCTGCTGTTTGTCAAGCGCCTTTTTGCAGGATGAAGATTCATAGGAATTTCATCAAAAAATTTTTTTTCTATGCTATAATGTGCTATGATAAAATTGTTTTCATTAGTAAGCATCCGCAGAGAATTACACTCTGCATAGATACGGATACAGGAAAGGCGTGTTTTGGAATGACGGAAGAACAGGTACGAAAAGTCATTGCCGGCAACCTTGTGCGGTTCCGGAAAGAAATGGGAATGACACAGCTGGATTTATCCGAGCGAATCAACTATTCAGATAAGAGTATTTCCAAATGGGAACGGGGAGACGGCATCCCGGATGTGCCGACACTGATGCAGCTGGCGGAAATTTTCGGCGTTTCTGTCAATGCTTTGCTCTGCCCGCCGGATCTACTGCCGAAAGAGCCGGTAGAGCCGGAAAATGACGCAATTTCGGGAAACTCTACGGAGAGTAGATTCTCCTGGAAGCACATTTTCATCACACTTTTGTCTGTTGCCGGCGTGTGGCTGGCCGCAATTCTCATGATTTGCCTGTTTCAGTATCTGGCACCGGGAATTGCCGGGATATGGGACAGGCGCATTCTTTGCTATGCCCTGACCGGTTCTTTTATTGTGTTCCTGATTTTTTCCAGTCTCTGGTGGCCGCGGGCATGGATTTTCCTCTCCATCAGCGGCATGATCTGGGCAGGGGCACTGTCGGTCTTTGTCACATTTTATACCATTCATGGGGCGGCAATCGTGTTTGCACTGGCTGGCATTCTGGAGCTTCCGGTGCTGGTGTGCTATTTCTGGCGGTGCGCGGCAGAGCATCGATGGCTGATTCCTTATCCGATTCCCCGGCAAGAAAAAAATAAATTCCAGTTCAAATGAAAGAAAGCAGTGTGTTTGCAGGAAAAACGCACTGCTTTTTTGTATTCTCCCAACAGTAGAGCGGTTTCTCATGGAAATAGGTGGATTCTACGCCAAAATCAGGGTATAATAAGGGCACCATCGAAAACCGGAGCGTGTACCATGCGCTTAGAGCCGGTTTCGTGTCTTTTTCCGCACATCTTTTCGGCAGATTTTGCCGCTGACTGCGTCAAAAATCCTTGCCATACGACAGTATGCCTGTGGATTTTTTCCTTGTCACTGACAAAATCATGCTTGCAAATCCGCACACAAAAAGATACAAAACCAGCTCTTAAGACTGAAAGGAGCAAAGCAGACTATGAAAGAACATATGGGAATTCGTCTCTGCGGCACAGGCAGCTGTGTTCCGGCGCAGACCGTAACAAATGATGACATGGCAAAAATTGTGGATACCAATGATACCTGGATTCGCACCCGGACCGGAATCGAAAACCGGCATTTTGCAGACGGGGAGACCAATCTGACAATTACCCGGAAGGCAGCAGAACAGGCCATCGCAATGGCCGGGATTGCCCCGTCCGAAATTGGCGTGGTTGTTTCGGCCACAATTACAGGAGATACGCTGGTGCCCTCTCTGGCGTGCCTGTTACAGCGTGACCTGGGACTGCCGGAAACGGTGTTCGCTTTTGATGTAGGCGCTGCCTGCACCGGCTTCCTGTTTGCGCTGCATACGGCGCGCTCCCTGTTGTGCACGATGCCGGAAAAGAGGTACGCCCTGGTTACCGGCAGTGAACTGCTCAGCCGGATTACCAACTTTACAGACCGCAACACTTGTGTACTGTTTGGAGACGGTGCTGGTGCAGCTGTGATCTGTCTGGATCCGGAGACGGCATATTATTTTGACTGCGGCGCACAGGGAAATACCGAGGTGCTCTACTGTCCCAGAAATTATGAACTGCCCAATCCCTTTGCCCGGAATCCATCAGAGCCGGAACAGCAGCAGGTGCATATGGAGGGCAGAGCGGTTTACACATTTGCCGTGCAGGCCATTGCCGGCAGCATTCGGCGGACGGCAGAGCAGGCCGGGGGCTTCCCGGATCACTATATCTGTCATCAGGCCAATGCCCGGATTATTCAGACAGCCGCCAAGCAGCTGAAGGAGCCGCTGGAGAAATTCTTCCTGGATATTGAGAAATACGGGAACACCTCCGCCGCCTCTATTCCGCTGGCATTGGATGACTGTGTCCGCAGCGGCAAAATCCACCGGGGCGAAACGCTGATGCTCTCTGGATTCGGCGGCGGTCTGAGCTATGGAACCGCCTATTTCACGTTTTAAAAAGCAGGAGGAAGCACATCATGTATCACAATGAAACCGGAGAAAAAACAGTATTTTCTGTTCGGAAAAGTCAAGGCCGAAGCCGTATGCAGGTGCATGAAGCAGCGGCACTGCGTGAAATCCGGCAGCTGGTGCTGGCGGCGGAGCAAAAGGAAACGGAAAATGGAAAGGCCTCCCTGGAGCGCGCCATACAGCACCTGGAAGCATTCCTGCAGGAAATCCAGAAAAGCCGGCTTCAGGATGATACCCAGCGCGCCCTGGATTCCTTCCGGACGCAGTTTGAGACAGAATATACGTGGCACAACGGCTTTCTGCGGAATGTGATGCGGTTTGGTACACGCACAGCCCTTCTGGATCCGGAAACCGGCTGTGCCTGGACATATGCACAGCTGAATGCAGAGGCAAATCGCTTTGCCAATGCCCTGCTGCGCGCCGGCATGCGGCAGGGAGATGTCCTGATGGTGCAGCTTCACAATTGCCCAGAGTTTGTCTTTGCGTACCTGGCATGTCATAAAATCGGCATGGTGTTCAGTCCGATTAACTTTCGTCTGTCTGCCAAGGAAATTGCGGAATGCATGAATAACAGCCGCCCGAAGCTGTTTTTGCTGGAACCGGACATGCAGCCGGAGGTTGCCAATGCGCTGTTCTGCACCGTGCATGCGCCCCGGATTTTGCTGACAACTGCTGCGGAAAGAGAGAATTCCTACAGCCGCTTTGTCCGGGACAGCAGCGATGAGGAGCCGGTGACTCCCTGGAAAAATTCCATCTATACAGAGACACTGCGCCTGTTTACCTCCGGTACCACCGGACGGCAGAAGAGCGTCTGCATTACCAGCATTAACGAGGTGCTCTCGGCGCACGATGTGATGATGCACTTTCCATTCTTTGCCGGAGACTGCTCCATGAACACAACGCCGTGGTTTCATCGGGGCGGCCTGCATGCCGGCGGCATTACACCAACGCTGTACGCCGGCGGCACAGTCTGCATCATGCGGAAATTCCAGGCGGAAAAGGCGCTGGATTATGTGGAGCAGTACGGACTGACCTTTCTCATCGGCGTGCCCAATGTACTGGAACTGCTGGCGGAAGAGCAGCTGCGGAAGCCCCGGAATCTACGGGCACTCCGCGGCATTGTCACCATGGGCAGCCCGCTGGAAAAATCCTCCTGCATCCGGTATCAGGAGATTCTGACCAAGCGTATTTTTAACGGATACGGCACAACAGAAACCTTCTGGAACACCTTCCTGCGGCCGGATGATCTGCCGGAAATGGCCGGCAGTGCCGGACGTGCCTGCACCGATGATGATGTACGGGTTGTGAAAGTCTATGAGGATCGCGCGGCAGACCCGGAGGATCTGGCAGAGACAGACGGAAAAGAAGTGGGGGAGATTATCATTCGCTCCAGCGCGAAGTCTGCCGGATTCTACTATGGAAATGATGCCGAAACCCGAAAGCGGTTTCGGAACGGCTTCTTTTACACCAACGATCTGGCGACCTGGGATGAGAACCATTTTTTCCGGATTGTGGGGCGAAAGGACGATATGATTATTTCCGGGGGCGAAAATATCTATCCCACTGAGGTGGAGGAGGCACTGAACCTGCATCCCCTGGTGGCAGACTGTATGGTGACAGCTGTCCCGGATGCAAAACGGGGCGAAATTGTAACTGCCTATGTCGTGCCTAAGGAGGATGCTCTGACGGCGGCGCAGCTGGATGCTTACTGCAAGCAAAGCCCTCTGCTTGCCAATTATAAGCGCCCCCGGCTGTATCGGTTTGTGGAGACGCTCCCTCGGAATGCCACCGGAAAGAAGCTGCACTGTGTCATGAAACAGCTGGCGCAGGCCGATGCAGAAAAGGAATTGCTGATTCGTGCCTGAACCAGCAGAACGCTGGAAAATGCCCGGAAATTTGCTGTGAATTCCCGGGCGTTTTTACTGTCGCTTTTTGCAATGCGCTTTCTTTGGAACAAAACGAGGGTTTTGTGGAAAACCCATTATTTTCAGTTGCTTTTTCGAAGAATATATGTTATAATAAAACAGAAACAGAAGTGTAAAACGCTTGCGGAAAGGAACTTTTATGAAGAAGATTACCATTATAACGGGACACTATGGCTCCGGAAAGACCAATCTGGCTGTAAACCTGGCGCTTCAGCTGGCGGATGCCGGGGAGAAGGTAACGATTGTGGATTTTGATATTGTCAATCCCTACTTCCGCACCGCGGATTTTGCAAAGCTGTTTGCAGAACACGGCGTAACGCTGGCGGCTTCCATGTACGCCAATACCAGCCTGGATATTCCGGCAATCTCCTTTGATATGGAGCGCATGGCGTATGAGCCGGGCTATCTGATCGTAGACGTGGGCGGCGATGATGCCGGCGCCATTGGTCTGGGACGATACGCCGAAGGATTTGCGGCCTATGCCCCGGATCAGCTGGACATGTGGTATGTGGTAAACCGTTACCGCTATCTCACCGAAGAGCCGCAGGAAACGCTGGAGCTGATGTATGAGATCGAGGCAGTTTCCCGGATGCGCCATACCGGCATTGTAAACAATTCCAATCTGGGTCGGGAAACCACTGCGGAGACAATCTTGCAGGCAATGCCCTATGCGGAAGAAATTGCAAAGCAGGCAAAGCTGCCTCTGGTAGGAACCACATACCGGAAGGATCTGGCAGTTTCCGTCCCGGACGGTATGCCGGTAGAGGTGTTTGTCAAGCCCGTGTGGGAAGAATAAAACTGCATGCACGCGTTACGGTGCAAATTCGGCAGCAAAAAAGGCAATCCGCAGAAAGGAGTGAGGAAGATGGAGAAAATGCAGGTTCGTTTTGAGCGCTGTAAAGGGTGCGGCCTTTGCGTGACAGTCTGTCCCAAGAAGATCGTTGCCCTGCAGAAAGAACACCGGAATGAAAAAGGATATTTCACCGCAGTCTGTACCGACCAGGATGCATGCATCAGCTGTGCAATGTGTGCATCGATTTGTCCGGACTGTGCAATTACCATTCAGAAATAAAAACGGAAAGAAGGTTCATATCCAATGGAAAGAAGTCTGATGAAGGGCAATGAAGCATTGGCAGAAGCAGCAATTCGTGCCGGCTGTAAATGCTTTTTTGGCTATCCGATTACACCGCAGACAGAACTGTCTGCGTATATGGCAAAGCGTATGGAAAAGTCCGGCGGCGTCTTTTTGCAGGCAGAGTCGGAAATCGCAGCCATTAACATGGTGCTGGGTGCCGCATCTACCGGTGTCCGCGCCATGACCTCCTCCTCGTCTCCCGGAGTTTCCCTGAAGGCAGAGGGCATCTCCTACATGGCAGGTTCTGACCTGCCGGGGCTGATCATCAACGTACAGCGTGGCGGTCCGGGTCTGGGCTCGATCCAGCCGGCACAGTCTGACTACAATCAGGCGACCCACGCCATGGGACACGGTGATTTTCATATTCTGGTATATGCACCATGTTCCGTACAGGAAATGGTGGACACCGTGACGCTGGCATTCGACAAGGCTGACCAGTACCGCATGCCGGCAATGATTCTGGCAGACGGTCTGCTGGGACAGATGATGGAGCCGGTAACATTTCCGGAACCCCGCACCACGCTGCCGGACAAGTCGGACTGGGCTGCAAACGGCCACGGCAACAAGCGGGAACACCATATTATCAACTCCCTGTACCTGGATGCACCCCTGCTGGAAGCAAAGGTGCGGGAGCGTTTCAAGCGCTATGCCATCATCGAAGAGACAGAAACCGATGCAGAACTGTACTGCTGTGATGATGCAGAAATCGTCGTTACCGCTTACGGCGCATCGGCGCGTGTGTCCAAGTCTGCCGTTACGGCTGCGCGCCGCAAGGGCATTAAGGCCGGCCTGTGCCGTCCCAAGACACTGTGGCCGTTCCCGAAAAAGGAACTGTGTGAGGCAACCAAGCATGCTTCTCATATCCTGGATGTAGAAATGTCCATGGGACAGATGATTGATGACGTTCGTCTGGCAACACAGTGCCGTCTGCCGGTATCGTTCTTCGGCAGAACCGGCGGCGTGATTCCGACTCCGGCAGAAGTGCTGGCGGAGATTGAAAAACTGGCAGGAGGTGCAGAATAATGGCTGTTGTATTTGATCATCCCAAGTCCCTGCTGGACGTTTCCACACACTTTTGTCCGGGCTGCGGACACGGTATTGTACACCGTCTGGTCTGCGAGGTCATTGACGAAATGGGAATTGAAGGGGACACCATCGGTGTAGTTCCGGTCGGATGTTCCGTTATGTCCTATAATTATTTTGGCTGCGATGTGATCGAAGCCCCCCACGGCAGAGCACCGGCAGTTGCAACTGGTGCAAAGCGTACCAATCCGGACAAGTTTGTCTTTTCCTATCAGGGAGACGGCGACCTGGCGGCAATTGGTACTGCTGAAACGGTGCATGTGGGTACCCGCGGCGAAAACATTGTGGTAATCTTCATTAACAATACCACCTATGGCATGACCGGCGGCCAGATGGCGCCGACCACTCTGCCGGGACAGGTGACACAGACCACACCGTTTGGCCGGAACGTGGAAACTGCCGGTTATCCCATCCGCATCTGCGAGATGATGGCAACCCTCAGCGGTACAGCACTGGCACAGCGTGTGGCAATTGACAGCGTTCCTCACATCCGGGAGGCCAAGAAGGCAATCCGGAAGGCTTTTGAAAACGAAAAGGAAAAGCGCGGTCTTTCCATCATTGAAGTACTTTCCACATGTCCGACAAACTGGGGCATGTCTCCCACAGAGTCCATGCAGTTTGTCAAGGAGAAAATGATTCCTTATTATCCGCTGGGCGTGTATAAGGATGTTACCGCAGAGGAGGGGACAAAGGCATGACAACTGAAATTATTCTGGCTGGATTCGGCGGACAGGGCATCCTGTTTGCCGGAAAGATTCTGGCATACTGCGGCCTGATTGCCGGCAAGGAACTGAGCTGGCTGCCATCCTATGGCCCGGAAATGCGCGGCGGTACGGCAAACTGCTCCGTGTGCATTTCAGATGAGCCGATCGGTTCTCCTCTGGTCACAACACCGGATTATCTCATCGCCATGAACGGCCCGTCCTACAAAAAGTTTATTGATGCGGTAAAGCCAGGCGGTCTGGTGCTGTTCGACAATTCTATCGTAGAAGAAACCTGCGAGAGAACAGACATTACTGCCATTTCTCTGCCGGCCACCGATCTTGCAACAGATGCAGGACTGAACGGCGCAGCAAATATGGTGCTCCTGGGCAGAATGCTGGCAGAAACCAATCTGTTTGATATGGATACTGTAAAGCAGGCAATGGAAAAATGCATTCCTCCGAAGCGTGCCCATTTGATTGAGGCAAACCTCAAGGCAATCGCTCTGGGAATGGCACAAAAGGCATAAGGCCATATCTATTGCACGTTCCAAAATATTGTTAAAAACGCAGCCGGAACTCTCCGAATCAGAGAATCCCGGCTGCGTTTTGCGTGTTGTATGGCATTCAAAATTCGTCCTATATGGGACAGATTTTGAGAAGAGGGCTATTGGAGGTTATCCCAGCTGGCGTTTCCGCCGGCAGAGAGAACGGAGTAGTATTTTAAAATGCCAAAGGCATCCTGAATGGTGATTTCGCTGTCCTCGTCAATGTCTGCAGCCAGAAAGGCTGCATCCTGTAAGGGCATTTCGCCGCCGGCAGATACGGTGGCATAGGCAGACAGAGCGAGAAAGGCATCATTGATGCCGATGGCGTGATCCTGGTCAACGTCTCCTTTTTCGTAGGGAATGCCGACTGCTTCAACCGTCAGTGTGTATTCCAGCTCCGGATAACTGTTTGTGCCGGGGCAGCTGATTTTGGTATAGTAGGTGCCGGATTTCGCCAGGAAGGAATCCGTGGAAAAGGAACTTGTTCCCAGCGGAACGTTCCAGGTCTGAATGGGAACCGTGTCGATTGTCTGCGTTTCAGCGTGATAGCGGTAAAGAGAAACACACCAGGGTGTTTGGCTGCTGTCGGACAAAGTTTCCGGCAGGTCGTGCTGAAATTGCAGTGTAACTCTGGAATAACGATCCTGGAGAGATGTGGCAAAGAAATCCACATCGGATGCATCTGCCAGCTTTCCGCTGATGGATGCATCGGGCAGCAGGGAATCTGCGTCGCTGCGCGTGTCATTCGGTTCGCTCTCATAGGTGCTGTCGGTGGGCGTGAAATCGGCAGTGATGGTATACTGATCCGCATATGACCAGTTTCTGCTTGTCATATCATTTGTCTTGACCTGAATGTAGAATGTGCCTGGATCAAATCCCTGTTCCGGAATGGTTACCGAAGCGGTGCCCTTTGTCAGGCTGGCTTTGCCGATTTGTTTCCGGTCACGATTGTAGAGAAACAGACTCCATCCCAGAGAATTGCTGCTCTGCATATCGTCCAGGAGGGTAACAGAGAGCTTTCCAGACTGGTTGGTAGTGAAGGCATAGTAGTCGGTATCCTGGTAATTGTGGAAAATACCCTGGCAGGCGGCGGAAAGCGCAAGGGGACTGGCTGTGTTGAAACTGTCATTGGGTTCCAGTTCATAGGCGCAGTCTGCTTCCCACTGGCTTTTCGGGGTGAAATTTGCGGTGACGGTGTAAGTGCTGGTGGGCGGATAGTCGGCGTAATGGGGCGCGAGGGAGAGATAGTACACGCCGGCTGTCCGGCCGTCTGCCGGGAACGGGGTGTTGCTGTGGATGTAGTCATCCTTGCTGATCTCTGTGCCGTCTGCATCATAAAGTGTGATGCAATAGCTGTCCCCGAAGTCTGAGACCCAGCCGGCAGTTAGGCTGATTTGCAGTGTTCCGTCTTCCGGCAGGGTGATCTTATAATAATCCACATCGCCCTTTGTGGAAATCTCCCCGGAAACTGCCGTGTTCAGGGGCATTCCCTCTGCCGTGGCAATGGTGTCATTTTCTCCGGTGATGTCTGTATCCTCTGCTGCCGCGGAAAAGGGAGTGGTCAGACAGCTGATGCAGAGCATCCCGGCAAAAGCTGCGGCAAAACGTTTTTGTTTGCTGGTTTTCATAAAAAAATCCTTTCTGTGTGAAGATAAGTTCTGCTACAAATAGCGAGAAATCTGCTTCCTTAGTATAACACAGAAAGGTTAATTCGGAACGGGGCTGGACGTTAAATGTTGGTGAAAAGCGCTGCGCCAAGCCCTGCCAGACCAAGCAGTCCCAGACCCACACACAGCAGTACAATGCCTGCTGTACCTGTGGCGGTGACAACATGGTCGATATAGGCACACTTTGGATTTTTAGGATCGTATACCACGGGCAGCTTGCTTCCGATCGGCCATGTTTCCTGTGCCATTTCTTCCATACGCCGGGAGCCGCCTGCCAGCCGTGCGTGAAAAATGTCATTTCGCACAGCAATGCAGCTTTTTGCGCCCGCATCCCTCCGGAAGAGGGCAGTCGATTTGGAAACGGTTGCCACGCCTTTATAGCAGAGACGGGCAGTACAGCTTTTGCCGTCTGCCTGAAACTCTGCCACCGGGGCAATGGAAGGGCCGCCGCTTTGCTTCGGCTTGTAGTGGTAGCGGATTACAGTGCCTTCTGTCCGGGCACAGCAGCGCCGCCGGAGATTTTCCTTGTGTCGGAAAAAAGAAACAGAGAGCAGGGCAGTGAGAATGCCTGCGCTGCCGATGGCAAGGCAGGCAATGAGGTTCGGGGTGAGCATCATGGTCATTCTCCTTAACGATAGTTTGACTTATCCACAAGATAGTCCTGTTTGACAAAAAGTTTTACCAGTTTCGGGTGCTTGTCAGCGTGGCGTACCACATAGCTGAATGTCAGTATAAACAGCAGCCAGAGTATTTCCATACCGCCAGCAAAAAGCAGCATTTCATTTCGTGCTTCGATGCTGTTTTGATTGTAGTCATTCAGAGACAGATAGACATGGTCGGCGGATTCCAGCTGTACCACTTCGATCAGAGTGTCGCTGTCTTTCTCCTTTTTCGGAAGATAGGACACGGTGAAAGCTGTATTTTCTGCGATCCCCTGTTCCAGTTGTGCAAATGCCTTGGAATCGGGTTGAATTTTCCAAGTGTAGAAAGCGGCTGTATGTTCCGGCAGATGCAGTTCCAGACGCTGAGTGTCGTCATCTTGTTCTGTGAATTCATAGGAAGCGATCTCGCAGGTCTCTTGCCGTAAGTCTTTGGGAGAGATCACTTTTCCCATGTGCAGTGCAAACAGCACCAGTACCACCGGTATCAAGCCGATCAGAATAAAAATAAAGACAAATTCGCCGGGATTATGTACATTTCCGCCGAACAGTTTCGCTTGTCCCGCAGTGCGGAATTCAGCATCGGGAGCGTGCATTTTTGCAATTTTTGCGAATTGGTTTCCGTTGCTCGCCATTTGGTCAATGAGAATGATGCGGTGTCCCACATGAATGGTCACATTCTTGCCTGCTTGTATCTTTTTGATCTGGGAATAGGAATAGGTGTGGGAAATACGCAGCATATCCCGATAGGTAAATTCCTCCGGTGTATAGGTGATTTTTTGGTTCATCGTGAGAAGCAGCACCAGTCCCAGCAAGCAGAATGATCCCGTTCCGAGCAGAGCAGGAACGCCTGCGGATTGGAACACAGCGATAAGAAAAAAGATGAAAAACACTAAAAAGACAATGCCGCCGATAACAGGCACAAAAACGGGGACGATCCCCGCAGTGCCGTACTGCCAGCTTTTCTTTTTTTGTGAGTGTTTGTTCCGTTTTACCATTTTAATTTTTCCTTCATTCCCCGCAGATTCGCAGAATCGCTGCCGCCATCATTCGGGTATTGTCCAGGAACTGATCCAGGGGGAGAAATTCGTCTTCTGCATGCATGTGATAGTCCCAGCCGGGGTATTCCATGCCGAAGGCTACACCGCCGGGAATATCATGAACATAGGTGCCGCCGCCGATTGCAATGCATTCGCCGGGAGTGCCGGTCTGTGCTTCGTAGACCTGGAGCAGTGTCTGTACCAGGGGAGATTGTTCCGGAGTATGGTGGGGGTCACTCTGAATCAGCGGCGTGCAGGCAAATCCGGCTGCGGCAAAGGCAGACTGTACCTGCTGCAATATGGCTTCCTTTGTGGTACAGATCGGGAAGCGGATATCCACGCATCCGGTGCAGATACCGCGTTCCACATGCAGCATGCTGCAAATACAGGTGAGCGCGCCGGATTCTGCATCCGCGCAGGCAATACCCAGGCCGCTGCCGTCTGTGCAGCCGTGGGGGAAGAGCCGGACAAGTGCCGCACAGTCTGCAAAGGCGCTGTCCTGGCTCAGATAGGTCAGCAGGCCGGTAATGGCGTTGTCACCGCTTTCCGGCGTGGAGGCGTGGGCAGAAACGCCCTTGTAAGCGATTTCGTTGTCGTGCCGGGTAATTTGACCGCCCGGTTTTGCCGTGCCGCACAGCGGCGCAGAGAGGCTAACAGAGGCATCTGCCGGAACGGCATTGGGTGCAGTGCCGGCGGAAAAGCTGAAAATCGGATCCTTCGTCTGTTTGGTGAACTGGAGGCGGAGCATGCCCTTTTCCAGATGAATCAGCGGGTAGCTGCCGTCCGGTGTGAATACCTGGGGCGGCATGCTGTCCTTGGTGTGGTAATATTCCAAGTCGGTGGAGCCGTTTTCTTCATTGCAGCCCAACAGGAAACGGACATTTTTCCGCAGGGGAATGCCGGCTTCCCGAATTGCACGGAGCGCAAAGAGTACCGAGACCGCCGGGCCCTTGTCATCAATGGCACCTCTGCCGTAAATGCGGCTGTCCCGGATTACCGGCGCAAACGGATCAGACTGCCAGCCCTCTCGGACTGCCGGCACCACGTCCAGGTGGCACAGGATTCCCAGATGGGGCGGAAGCGCCGGATCCCAGTCCGCAGCACCCATGTGATGGTCATAGTTGCGGCAGGACATTCCCAGATCTTCCAAATGTCCCAGCATTTTGTCCAGTGCCCTGGCGCAGGCTGCGCCATAGGGATAGCCGTCCGCAGGGGCGGATGTGGCCACGCTTGGAATTGCAATCAGGTCTAGCAGGGTTTGTATCATTTCCTCTTGATTTTGAAGAATGCGGGATTCTACAGCAGAAGGAAGCATCATAAAAAGCCTTCTTTCTCATTCGCATCCAATGGGTGCGGAAACCTTGTTTTCTTTCATTGTATCAAATTCAGGTGGAAATTTCATGAACAAAAAGAAAATACCCCAGTATCAGCGAAAACGGCAGGCGTTCTGGCTGTTCTGGGGTGTTTGTTCTGTAGTTATCGCACTTCGTTTTGCAAGGTGCCGTCCCGGAAGAAGGCATCCAGATTTTCCAGTGTCACCTTTGCAATATTGTGGAGTGCCTCTGTGGTCAGAAATGCCTGGTGAGAGGTGAGAACCACATTCGGCATGGAAACCAGAAGCGACAGGATGGTGTCCCGGTTGATGCTGTCGGAGCGGTCTTCGAAGAAAAAGTCGGTTTCCTCTTCATAGACATCCAGGCCGGCACCGGCCAGTTTTCCGCTTTTCAGGGCATCCAGGAGCGCTTCGCTCTCTACCAGCATGCCCCGTGAGGTGTTGAGCAGATAGGCACCGTCCCGCATCTGGGCGATGGTGTCCCGGTTGATCAGATGCCGGGACTGCTCTGTCAGCGGACAGTGGAGAGAAACAATATCGCTTTTTTGCAGCAGTTCTTCCAGGGATACATAGGAAAAGTCAGCGTCCGGAACCGGAAACGGATCATAGGCCAGGACATGCATGCCAAAGCCACGGCAGATCTGGATGAAAATTTGTCCGATTTTTCCGGTGCCGATGATGCCGGCTGTTTTTCCGTGGAGATCGAATCCGACCAGGCCGTTGAGGGAAAAATTGAAATCCCGTGTCCGGAAGCAGGCCTTGTGGAGCTTCCGGTTCAGGGTCAGGAGCAGGCCCATGGTGAATTCCGCCACGGCATAGGGCGAATAGCCGGGAACACGCACCACCGGAATCCGGCCGGCTGCTGCGGCGCGGTCTACGTTGTTGTATCCGGCACAGCGCAGTGCAATCATTTCTACCCCTTCGGCACACAGGCCGTCAATGACAGTTCGATCCAGGGTGTCATTAACAAAGGGAATCACTGCCCGGCAGCCGTGTGCCAGGGAAACCGTGTCCGGTGTCAGCTTAGGTTCCAGATATTTGATGTGATATCGGGTGTTTAACTGGTCGAACCAGGTGCGGTCATAGGGCTTTGTATCAAACATTGCGATTTTATCCATCAGGTGCTCCTTTCTGTCTGGCAGGAATGGCGGTGGTTTTCCCGTTTGTTTCGGAAAAATTAGTGCCTGGGGAAGATCCGGGGCTTTAAGTGTTGGCGGTACACAGTGGGGAAAGCACCCATGATGTAGTCATAGCTCAAAAACATCAGGTTTGCGATGCCCAGCAGAATCCATCCGCCGTATTTTCCGTAGTCTCCCAGGGAGTCCAGGAGCGCCTTCATGCCCAGCACGTAGACGGAAATCCAGAAGAATCCCAGCACAGCCGCATTGAATAACGCCAGCCGCAACAAAAAGGCCAGCAGCCGCAGACGGGAATGCTCCATTTTGGGACGAAGCAGCGGATAATAGCCAAAGAAAATCAGAAAGGCCAGCGCCGCATCTTTATTGGGTGTCACAAAGACGGAGAGAAGTCCCACGGAAATATAGGTGAGAAAGCCCCAGTATGTACTGGTTTCCAGCGCCATAAGAAAAATCAGGCCGCTGGCCAGCATCGGAAGGATTAAGTAAAACATCGGGAATACCCCGGTCAGAAACATACACAGCATACACAGAGAAGCAATAATGCCGCCCAGTGCAATCCGATAGCTGTAGGATTGGGCAGAGTGTTTTTGAATCATAAAATGCGCCTCACAAAACGGGTCAAAGGTGATGCACGCCCGGCATCTGCCCTGCATTGCAAAAACAGGTTCCCGGAACATGTAGTAATAAATTCATCTTACCAGAAAAAAGGGAGAATGTCAAGGTGTGGAGTGGTGTTTTGGAAAAAAGGCTCTGCAATAGAATGTGATGAAAAATAACCATTTATGCAAAAATAATTGTAACGATACAGCATCTGTTTCAAATGTCGGGGATGTGATGCAGTACAGGAAAAAAAGTCGCCCCTGAAAGGGGAGATGTCACGAAGTGACAGAGGGGGATAATTATGTAAAGCGAACCCCTCCGAGCGGCTTCGCCGCCCACCTCCCCTTTCAGGGGAGGCTTTGCAAAATGAAATTGAATTCTTCTGCTTCATGATTCCCATTTCCTTGACGAACGCCGAAAAATCCGATATAATAGAAATATTCGGCAGATGCCGTGCAATTTTGGGATTTTGCGAAAGCATGCAAAATCTTTGGGGAGGTGAGTTTAGCCATGACAGAAATGCTTGCTGCAAAGGTTACGGAGGCGGAGACCTCCGCGCCGGTTGCTACCGGTGCCACAGATCTTGTGCAGCCGGTGCAGAATGTAGTGGATACAGTCAGCGATGAAGTACAGCAGACTACCCATGTGCTTTCCAGCATTTTTCAGCCGATGATCAATAAGCTGCCCTCGCTGATTTTTGCGCTGATCTTTCTGCTGTTTGGCCTGTTTGTCATCCGCCAGATCATGCGGATTTTAAGGCGTGCTTCCAAGCACTCCAATATGGACAGCATTATGGCCAGTTTTCTGCGCTCAATCATTAAGATTGTGCTCTATATGCTGTTGATTGTAATTACGCTGTCCATTCTGGATGTGCCTATGGATTCCATTGTCGCCGTAATTGCTTCTGCCGGTGTGGCAGTCGGCCTGGCGCTGAAGGACAGCCTGTCGAACCTGGCCGGCGGATTTATCATTCTGTTTTCCAAGCCGCTCAAGGAGGGGGATACCGTAGAAGTAGACGGCGTTACCGGAAAGGTAGAGAGCATCAGCATTCTCTATACCCGGATGGTGACACCGGATAACATTACGGTGTACATTCCGAACGGCGTGGTTTCCGGCGGAAAGATCACCAACTATACACAGAAGGAAATCCGGCGTGTGGATCTCTTCTTCGGAATCGCCTATGAAAATGATATTGATCAGGCACGAAAGATCTTGATGGATGTTGTGAAAAAAGCACCGGAGGCACTGGAACAGCCTGCACCGGAAGTTTTCGTCAGCGGCCATGATGACAGTGCAGTCACACTGCGGCTTCAGGTATGGGGGAAAAATGATCAGTATTGGCCGCTACACTATCGGCTGTTGGAAGATGTGAAAAAGGCGTTTGATGAAAACGGGATCTCCATTCCCTATCCGCAGATGGATGTACATCTGGGTGAAACAGACGAAAAATAGGCGATCTCCAAAATGTTGCGCCTGATTGTATTTGTTATAATAACAAATTGTAAATTATCTGTGATATTGTTGACACGAGGGGATGGGGAGGATATAATATAAATATCCTTTCTTAAAAATTTTTTTCATAAAAATCCCCTTACTAAAATGCACATCTGCTCCCTCAGATGTGCATTTTACTTTTTCCGCTGTTTTTGAAAAATACAGGATCTGTGTTCCGGACTGGGACGCAGATTTTTTTGTTTTCCACATTTCCGGATAAAATTGTGGAAAACAAAGTTTTGGCGAGATACCACAAAAAGCCCCGGCTGCAAAATGGAAGCAGTCGGGGCTTTTTCAGGTTTTAGCGGATGAGATTACTTGATGTAACCGTTCCAGGAAGGCGAAGCGCCGGCAGATGCGTCAGAGTAATACTGGAGAATATTTCTGGCATCATCAATCAGGATGCAGCCGGGGTCACCGGATTCGTTATAGGTGTCTGTGTCGGCCAGGAAAATAGCCAGGCGTTCTGCATAAGAATTGCTGGAAGGGCCGCTGTAGAGCGAGGGCATCTTTCCGGCAAAGACTTCTGCATAGTAGCACAGTGTGAGATATGCGTCATTGATGGTGACATCACCATCAAAGTCCACATCGCCCTTCATGCCGACCAGGATATTCTGTGTTACAGCAGAGCCGTCTGTCTGCTTGAGCACCTTTCCATTGTAGTAGAGTGGTGCGTTTTCAGAGGCATAGAAGCCGTCCTTGGCCTGACTGTCATAGAGCTTCTTCGGGGTGATGCCGTAGCAGTCTACCAGGTTTGTGATGTCCACATTTTCTTCGGTTGTGCCGTCTGCAAATTTCAGATTTGCCAGGATCCCAGAGGCAAAGTCAGTAGCCAGGATGGGATCATTATCATCGGCGGTATAGAAGGCAGCGTCCTTTTGAGAACGAATGGAAACCACTTCTGCATCTTCTACACCAACTGCAATAGAAGTGCCCAGTGTTTCAAAGGGGATGTCCTTGTTGCTGGAGCCGATAACTTCACATGCGTTGCTGCCGCTGGAGAGTTTTTCACTGGAGAAGTTGATGTCATAGACACCGCTCGGGGTATCCTTGGAGATTACCAGATTGACCCGACAGAAGGGAAACTCATCGGAAGCATTGCCCAGGAAGGAAGTGTCATTCTGATTGAGCCAGAATACACGGTCACAGGCACCGGGAATTGCAGAGGCTGCATTCTGCTGATCGTTTTTTGTGGAGTCATAAGCAGGAATTGTTGCATCATAACGGGGAATGGTTACGGTGATATCTTCCTGAGACTGATCGAAAAAGTTGATGTAGTGGTAGGTGAAGGAACCGGTTCCATTTTCATCTACCGTAACATTGCATAAAAATTCCTGTTTGCCGCGAACGTAAGAATTGGTGGCTTCGTTCCACACAGCGCCGTCGCTGGTTTTGAAATACACCCGGTTCGGGCCGGCGCTGTAGATGGTAGCACCGAATTTGGGATCCATCAGAACCTGTGTAGTAGTGCTGGAGCCGTTTTTAGTATAGCGGCCGTTGTTGGCATTTACAGAGCCAAAGCAGAACGGCTGACGGTTGGTGGTAAAGTCACCTACAGAGCTGTGATAGGTGGTCTGTGTGTCATAGGTGGTGTCACCGGTGACCAGATCTGAAAAATAGAGATAGCGGTCATCGCTGCTCTGATAGCGGATTTTTACAGCGTTGAAGGTGTGCGCTGTGCTTCCGGTGACATAGATGGAAGCCGGAATGGTCACATCTCCCTGTGCGACTTCTGCCGCAGATACAGAAGTGCGGTCCGGAACAATGCGAATCTGGTACGGGGTGCATTCCAGCACGCCGGCAGCAGAAGCGGTCATAGGCTGTGCCAGAGACAGCAGAGATGCAGCCGCAACGGCAAATGCACTGATACAAGCAAATTGTTTTTTCATAAAAAATCCTTTCTGAAGGGACGGCAGATATGCGTGTTTGCGGTCAGGCAGGCATGCCTTCAGCCGGAACCAGCTTTTGCCGCAGCTTTCGCATATCCAGAATATAAACGGAAATCAGAAGAATATCTGCAAAGATCCACGCCACCGGGCTGGCCATAACTGCGGCCAGATAGCCGAATACCGGTACCAGCAGGAAGCAGACCAGCGACCGTGCCAGCAGCTCGCTGACACCGGCCATCATCGGCATCAGGCTGTATCCCATGCCCTGGAGCGAGTTCCGCAGAATAAAAAGAACACCCAGTACCGGGAAGAATACGGCATTCAGGCGCATATAGGTGACGGCCATCTGAATGACCTCTGTCTCGGACGGATCCAGGAACAGATAAGCGGTATAGCGCCCCAGGAAGCACAGGAATAAAATCGCGAAAACACAGTATGTCATGGAGACATAGATGCTCACGCGGATGCCGTCCCGGATGCGGTAATACTTGCCGGCGCCCAGATTCTGGCCGCAGAAGGTGGCCATTGTGATGCCCAGGGATTCCAGCGGCCCCATGACAATAGAGGCGATTTTCTGTGCGGCAGTTACGCTGGTAACTGCAACAGAACCCAGGGTATTGACGGAGGTTTGCAGGATAATAGATCCGATTGCAGTGATGGAAAATTGCAGTGCCATCGGCAGACCAATTGCAATCAGGCGCAGGCACTGGCGCGGTTCCAGTTTGGTTTCACCATGCTGAAAGCGCATGACATCAAATTTTCGGTAGAGATAGAAAAGGCAGAGAATGCCGGAGATTCCCTGTGAAATCACAGTGGCATAGCCGGCACCGGCCACACCGGTTTTCAGTCCCAGCAAAAAGACCAGATCCAAAATAATATTCAGGACAGAGGCAATGGCCAGGAACAAAATCGGCGATTTGCTGTCACCCACAGCGCGGAGCATGGCAGCCAGCAGGTTATAGAGTACCGAAGCCGCAATGCCGCCGAAAATGACAATGATGTACTGATAGGCGTAAGGGAAGATGTCAGACGGCGTTTTCATCCAGTGCAGGATGGTGCCGGTGGCAAACATTGTGAGAATGGTGAGCAGGACAGAGATTACTGCGCCCAGGTAATAGGAATTGGCGATATATTTTCGCATCAGGCGATAGTCTCCGGCACCGAAGGCCTGTGCCACCGGAATGGACAGTCCGGTACAGATACCGGTGGCAAATCCAATTACCAGAAAGCTGATTGCGCCGGTTGCGCCGACACCGGCCAGGGCATTTGTGCCCAGATAGCGGCCTACAATTACCGTGTCCACCATGCTGTAGAGCTGCTGCAAAATATTCCCCAGCACCATGGGGCCACAGAATCGCAGAATCAGCCCCAGCGGCTTTCCTGCTGTCATATCTTTTGTCATAGAGAAACTCCTTTCTGCAAATCTTTTTCCTCTGAAAGAAAACAGATTCCAAAATGGGTGCAGAACCGACAGCCTGAATGCCGGGTGCAGACCATATGTTCGATCAGACTCCGTAACCGGGACGGATGTCATCAAATTCACGTTTCTCTATTATAGCAATCGGAACGGCTTTCGTCTAGTCGCAATTCTCACAAATATTTTCGTATGAAATTGCAGCAAATCCAACAGAATCACAAGCGATTTTTGCCGCTGCGCGTCAGGAATCGGGAAAATCCGAAAAATCAGGACAAAATGTGTGTTTATTCGCTCTTTCCCTTTTACAAAAAGTGTGGTATGCTTGTCTAAGGGCGCATCGGAAAGTGATACCTCGCAGGATTTTTGCCGCAGAAAAAGATGGTATCATTTTCAGATACGTCCTTGGACATATCTGCTGCACACGGGCTTCTGGGAAACCAGAGCGGCACGTGCATGAAATACAAGCCGCTGTCAAAACAGACAGCAGAAAGGGGTTTCAGTTTGTGATGTATTATCCAATGTTGTATCGCTGCCGCAGAATTGAAGATACGGTGGTGTATATGGAGGTCTACGGAAGCAACCGTGTCATTTATCGGGTGACAGCCGGATGGGTTGTCCGTCCGGACGGCACGGCAAAATCCGTTTACGGGATTTGTCTGGAGGATCTGCGCAGCGGAGAACAGCAGGCGCTGGAGGATTTTTCGGACACCCTGGATCAGACGATTCTCTTTGCCAATCATCTGGTAGAGCAGGAAATCCGGCCGGAGGAGCTGTACGATGCCGCCTTAAAGCAGCTGTCCCATCAGGTTTTGTCTTCCCGAAGGATTTTTTCCCGATAGGCGGCCGCAGCCTGTTCCTGGCGGTTGTCGCCAAAGGTGTAATAGACCTTTTCCTTCAGAATATCCGGCAGATACTGCTGTTTCACATAGTGATTGGGATAGTCATGGGGATAGCGGTAATGCTGCCCCCGGACGCTGGCCTCTGCACCGTCAAAGTGTTTGTTTTGCAGATGCCGGGGAAAATCCGGTGCGCCGTATTCTTCCACATCTGCCATAGCCAGATTGATCGCTTCGTAGGCGCTGTTGGACTTGGGAGAGGTGGCAAGAAGCACCACTGCTTCTGCAATGGGAATCCGCGCTTCCGGCAGTCCCAGCTGGAGGGCGCTGTCCACACAGGCCTTTGTGATGACAATTGCCTGGGGATAAGCCAGCCCGATATCTTCGGCTGCAATGACGAGAAGCCGCCGGCAAACCGAGAGCAGGTCATTTGCAGCCAGCAGACGCGCGGTGTAATGGAGCGCTGCATTTTCGTCTGAGCCGCGGATGGATTTTTGCAGGGCAGACAGCAGATCATAGTGCTGGTCGTTGTCCCGGTCATAGCGCATATTGCTGCGCTGGGTCAGTTCCTGCGCCAGTGCATCTGAAATGACTATGCCGTCTTCTGTGTGTTCTCCGGAGAGTACAATCAGTTCCACAGTATTCATGGCCTTTCGCACATCACCGCCGCAGCCGTGGGCAATCCAGCTGCATACATGTTCTGCCAGGTGAATCGGACACCTGGTCTGCTCCTCCATAAGCCGGAATCCCCGTGCCACGGCGCGTTCCAGTTCCTCCGGCGGCACCGGTTTGAACTCAAACACGGTAGACCGGCTGATCAGCGCGTTATAGACAGCGAAGTAGGGATTTTCCGTCGTGGAGGCAATCAGGGTGATCTGGCCGTTTTCCATATATTCCAGGAGAAGCTGCTGCTGCTTTTTGTTGAGATACTGGATTTCATCCAGATACAGCAGGATTCCATTCATGCCGGAAAAGGTGCCGATTTCTGCCACAATATCCCGGATATCCGCAGTAGAGGCGGAGGTGCCGTTCAGTTTATGGAGCGTCATGGCTGTGCTGTCGGCAATAATCCGCGCCACTGTGGTTTTGCCCACGCCGGACGGGCCGTAAAAAATCATGTTGGGGATTTTGCCGCTTTCAATAATGCGCCGCAGAGGTTTCCCGGGGGCAAGCAGCTGACGCTGTCCCACAACATCGTCCAGCGTTTTCGGCCGGATCTGATCGGCCAGGGGAGAGGACATTGCTTATTCGTACAGCGGATACTTCTCGCACAGTGCGTGAACGCTTGCACGGATTTCATCCGCCTTGGAGTCAAAGTCAGAAGCAGCCAGATACATTGCCTGTGCAATGATGTCCATATCTGCCGGCTGGAGGCCGCGTGTTGTCACAGCCGGTGTACCTACACGGATACCGCTGGTAACGAACGGCTTCTGGGGATCGTTGGGGATTGCATTCTTGTTTACGGTGATATATACCTCATCCAGACGGCGCTCAAATTCTTTACCGGTAAGATCGCCGAACGGACGCAGGTCAACCAGCATCAGGTGATTGTCCGTACCGCCGGAAACCAGACGGAAGCCGCGCTTTACCAGACCTTCTGCCAGTGCCTTGGCGTTGGCTACTACTGTTTCACCGTATGTCTTGAATTCCGGTTTCAGTGCTTCGCCGAAGCAAACAGCCTTTGCTGCAATCACGTGCATCAGCGGGCCGCCCTGTGTGCCGGGGAATACAGCCTTGTTGATCTTCTTTGCCAGTTCTTCATCATTGGTCAGAATCAGGCCGCCTCTCGGGCCGCGGAGTGTCTTATGGGTTGTTGTGGTAGTGACATCTGCATACGGTACCGGAGACGGATGTACACCGGCAGCAACCAGACCGGCGATATGTGCCATGTCTACCATCAGGTATGCGCCGACAGACTTTGCGATTTCAGACAGGCGCTTAAAGTCGATGATGCGGGGATATGCGCTTGCGCCGGCTACGATCAGCTTCGGCTTGACTTCCTTTGCCAGTGCTTCGCAGCGGTCATAGTCGATGAATTCGTCATCGCCTAGCTCGTAGGGAACGAAGTTGAAGTACTTACCGGAGATATTCACCGGAGAGCCGTGGGTCAGGTGGCCGCCGTGTGCCAGGCTCATGCCCATTACCGTATCGCCCGGCTGGAGCAGTGCGAAGTAAACGGCAGTGTTTGCCTGTGCACCGGAGTGGGGCTGTACATTGGCATACTTGGCGCCGAACAGCTTGCAGGCACGCTCAATTGCGATTTCTTCTACGACGTCTACATATTCACAGCCGCCATAGTAGCGCTTGTGGGGCAGACCTTCTGCATACTTGTTGGTGAGGGCAGAACCCATGGCAGCCATTACTGTCGGGGAAACCAGGTTTTCACTGGCGATCAGCTCCAGGTTGCGGCGCTGACGGCTCAGTTCTTCCTGCATTGCCTTTCCGACCTCAGGATCATTCTGAGAAACAAAACCAATGGTGTCCATCATATTCTGGTACATGGTAAAAACTCCTTTTTTATAAATTGAGAACTGCAGAGCAATTCTCGATACATTTTTATTATACAATATTCAATGGAGAATTACAAGTGTTTTGTGGGAAAAATGAAATTGTCAATCTTATTTCGCACTTTTCCAAAAATAATTTTGCAGTTAAGCGGCAATCACAGAATCAGAACAAAATCTTTGCAGCTTAGTTTTCATCGAAAGCTAGAGAAATTTCCTTAGATCGAAGCTGGCTTTGTTCCGCTTTTGTGAAGAAATTACTCTTACAGCGAATTTCCTGTAACTGCGGAAAATGGAGCAAGACAGAAGCATTGTCATTTGTCATATCTGCAAACTCCAATATCTCAAACCAATCAAATCTTTCTAATTTGGATAGGGCAAAATCTTCCTTGGGATAGAAGTATCCGTCAAAATATCCATAGTGAAACTGTTCTGAACTGGAAAAGGGTTTGTTTGTTTCAGGGTCAAAATTGCAAATTATGATATCGCCCAGTCGGTCACAGCTTTCAGAACTGAGGGTGATTTTTTTCCCAGTTAAAAAAGATCTGGGATTATTTTTGATGTATTGGGATACGCAGTTTGCAATCTCGCACATTCTCTCTAATTCGCCTTCTTTTTCCTGATCAAGGGTTTCATCATAAATTTCAAAATACATCTTGACTTCACTGCTTTCCTCGTGATAAGACAGATGTGTGCATTTTATGCGTTCCTTTTCGATGCAGACGGTTTGGTTTATTTCAGATTCTATATGTTTTGCTTCATGCTTCAAAACGATTTTATCGCCGCAGGATATGGTTAGCACCAATGCGAGAAATAGAGGAATAGACAAAATCAACACAATTAGAAAATGTTTTGTTTTTCGATTCATGTGTTCCCACTCCCTTGCATAGACGTTGCGTATCCTGTGCTTTTTCATTGTACAATATCTCAGGAAGAATTACAAGTGTTTTGTGGGAAAAAGATAGGAAGCGATTTCTGTTGCTCTCATTACAAATTCGGTTTTCCTGTAGGTATCCGAAGAGCGTTCCTTGTGCCGAATTGTCGCCGCGGGCGACCGAGGGAAGGAGCCTGATACATTAAGAAAAAGATTTCACGAAAAACCCCACCACCAACTTCGCTGATCCCCCTCCCCTAAAGGGGAGGCTTAACAAAAAAGCGGAGAACGTCCAAAAAAACATTCTCCGCTTCTCATTTCTCTTTGCGTGAAGCCTACCGCTTACAGAGCCGCGATAACTTCAACTTCTACCAGCACACCCTTGGGCAGGTCTGCTACGCCAACACAGCTTCTTGCCGGCTTGGCATCGCCCATAGCTTCTGCATATACTTCGTTGAATGCGCCGAAATCCCGTGCCACGTCCTTGAGGAAGCAGGTGGTCTTGACAACCTTGTCGAAGCTGGTGCCTGCGGCTTCCAGAACGGCTTTCAGGTTTGCCATGACCTGCTTGGACTGTCCTACGATGTCAGTGGCTTCTACATTGCCGGTTGCCGGGTTAATGGCAATCTGGCCGGAAGTGTACAGCATATCACCGATTCTCACTGCCTGGGAATACGGGCCGATTGCGTCCGGTGCGTTCTTGGTATAGATGGTATCCATGATAAAAACCTCTTTTCAAAGTAATAGGGGAATACGCCTTAGTCCACCAGATGGAAGCCGGCTTCCATCAGTGCACCACGGATTTCCTGAATGTGGGCATAGTCTCTCGTCTCCATGGTGATGCGCAGGAAGCAGCCGTTGATGTCGCTGCCCTCGTTGGCGCGCTCGTGGTGGATGGAGATGACGTTTCCGCCCAGATCTGCGATAATCCGGGAAACATCTTTCAGCTGACCCGGCTTGTCCAGCAGCTCAATGTTGAGCATGCAGCTTCTGCCGGACATGAGCAGGCCGCGCTTGATCACACGGGACAGGATGGTCACGTCGATATTACCGCCGGAAACCAGGCAGACAACCTTTTTGCCCTCTACCGGTACCTTGTGGAACATTGCGGCAGCCACGGAAGCAGCGCCTGCGCCCTCTGCGATCAGTTTCTGCTTTTCGATCAGTGCCAGAATTGCAGCAGAGATTTCATCATCAGTAACAGTGACAATTTCATCCACATACTGCTTGACATATTCGAAGGTGTGCGGGCCGGGTTCCTTAACAGCAATGCCGTCGGCAATGGTGGAAACAGATTCCAGACAGGTGATCTTGTCGTTGTGGATGGACTCATACATGCTTGGTGCACCGCTTGCCTGTACGCCGTATACCTTGATATTCGGGTTCAGCTGCTTGATGGCAAATGCCACGCCGGAGATCAGTCCGCCGCCGCCGACGGGGACGATTACCGCATCCACATCCGGCATCTGGTCGAGGATTTCCAGGCCAATGGTGCCCTGGCCGGCAATGACGTTTTCATTGTCGAAGGGGTGCACAAAGGTGTAGTTGTGTTCTTTCTGGAGTTCTACTGCCTTGTTGTAGGCATCATCATAGACGCCCTTGACCATGCAGACCTCTGCACCGTAGCTCTTAGTTGCTTCTACTTTAGAAATCGGTGCGCCGTCCGGCAGGCAGATGAGCGCCTTCATGTGGTTCTTGGCCGCAGCCAGCGCCACACCCTGGGCGTGGTTTCCGGCAGAGCAGGCGATAACACCCCGCGCCTTTTCTTCTTCTGTCAGCTGGGACATCATGTAATAGGCACCACGGACTTTAAAAGAACCGGTGACCTGGAGATTTTCTGTTTTCAAAAACAGATCACAGTCCGGACACAGCTTCGGTGCCTGGATCAGATCAGTTTTCCGGATCACGCTCCGGAGCACATGGCTTGCTTGATAGATTTTATCCAATGTCAGCATGGATAGGACTTCCTTTCCAGAATAAGTTTATGACCGCTGTGTCAGGAGCTGGTCGATGAGCTGCTTTGCAGCGCGGGCACTTCTGCCGCTTTTTTGGAGGGCGAACTGTTCTGCCTGTGCGTCCAGTTCCTCCGGGGTAATGTCCAGGCCGTTTTGTTCTGCCAGAGCATGGACGATTTCCAGATACAGGTTCTTCTGCGGCCGGCTGTAGGTGATGGTGATGCCGAACCGCTCTGACAGGGAGATGCGTTCCTGTACGGTATCGTTGGAGTGCTTGTCGCTGCCGTCGTCAAAGGTTTCCTTGACCAGATGGCGGCGATTGCTGGTGGCATAGATGACAGTATTGCGCATCCGTGCCGCAATGCTGCCCTCCAGCGTTGCTTTCAGTGTGCCGAAGTTGGGGTCGTCCTCTGAGAATGTGAGGTCGTCAATAAAGAGGATAAACTTCAGCGGATTTTTGCACAGGTGATCCATGATCTGGGGAATGTAGCACAGTTGGTCTTTGTTCAGTTCGATCAGCCGCAGTCCGTCGTCTTTGAATGCGTTGGCAATTGCCTTGACAGTTGCAGATTTTCCTGTGCCGGCATCTCCGGCGAGGAGGACGTTGGAGGCGTATTTTCCTGCAAGGAGTGCCTTGGTATTCTCTACCACAATGCCGCGTTCCCGTTCGTATCCCACCATTTGTTCCAGAGCAATGGGGTCAGGATACTGCACCGGAACCAACTCGCCGCTTGCTCCGACGGTGAACATGTGGTGCCGTGCATAGATGCCGTAGCCGTGCTTGGAGATCTCCGCTACACGCTGGGTGTAGAGCTTGTCCAGATCGGTCTTGTGGGTCTGCCATGCCGGCAGGGGAATGCTGGTCTGCATCTCTGCCTGAATCATGGCAGGGGTGAGCATTGCAATGCGGTTCAGCAATTTCAATTCTGTGTGCAGACAGGTTTCCATGTTCTGAGAAATGGTTTCGCCGGCACCGGCACGCTGGACATAAACGTTTTCGTGTTCCAGAACGATCTGTTCCAGATAGCCGGTGAGGTCGTCTGCCCGTTCATACAGGGCGGAAACCATGGCACTGTAAAAGCGGATCTGTGCGGGGGTATTTTCCTTGTCAGTGTGGCAGAACTGCATCAGTGCACGAAGCACCGGATCCTGCTGTAAACTGCGGAAAATCACAAGGGCATCTAACCCGTATCCGATTTCTTCTCTGGGAGTCATATGGGTCATCTCTTTCGACTATTTTTACAAGGCAATACCGTGCAAAGTCGCCAGACGCTCTTTGTGCGGTGTTGCCATAAGAATACTGCTTACTTCAGCAGTGCAATGATCTTTTCGGTGCATTCGGTGCAGGACAGCGGTGTTACGCCCTCGCCAGCCAGATCGGCAGTGCGGTAGCCTGCATTCAGATATGCGTCCACAGCATCTTCGATTGCCTGTGCCTCGTCCATGAGGTCGAAGGAGTAGCGGAGCATCATGGCTGCGGAGAGAATGGTTGCGATGGGGTTTGCCTTGTTCTGTCCGGCAATATCCGGTGCAGAACCGTGGATCGGTTCGTACATGCCACGCTTGGTAGCACCCAGAGAAGCCGACGGCAGCATACCGATAGAACCGGTGATCTGGGAAGCTTCATCGGACAGAATGTCGCCGAACATATTGGAGGTGACAACTACGTCAAACTGTCTGGGATTCTTGACCAGCTGCATGGCTGCGTTGTCTACCAGCATATCGGTGAGGGTGACGTCCGGATAGTCCTTTGCCACTTCGTGAACGACTTCACGCCACAGACGAGAGCTTTCCAGAACGTTTGCCTTGTCGATGCTGATGACGTTCTTGTTCCGCTTCCGGGCGGTTTCGAAAGCCACGCGGGCGATACGCTCTACTTCCATTTTGCTGTAGCACTCGGTGTCATATGCTTCTTCGCCGTACTTGCCCTCGCGTCTGCCCCGTTCGCCGAAGTAGATGCCGCCGGTCAGCTCACGAACCATCATGATGTCGAAGCCCTTTGCCACAATGTCTTCCCGCAGGGGGCAGTCGCCTTTCAGAGCCGGATACAGCTTTGCCGGACGCAGGTTGGTGAACAGTCCCAGAGCCTCACGAATTCCCAGCAGAGCCTTTTCCGGACGGAGATGCGGCGGCATCTGATCCCACTTGTTGTGACCGACTGCACCGCCGACAGCACCCAGCAGGACACTGTCGCTTGCCAGACAGCCGTCAATGGTTTCTTTCGGCAGGGGAATGCCGGTGGCGTCGATCGCACAGCCGCCAATCAGGTACGGGGTGCAGGTGAACGTGTGACCGTATTTCTCGCCGATCTTGTGGAGAACAGCCACAGCACTGTCTACGATCTCCGGACCGATACCGTCGCCCCGAAGCAATGCAATGTTAAAATTCATGGGAAAGACTCCTTTTTGTTTCCTTGGTTTGGCGGAACAAATCGGTCGCACAATCGCTGGTTGTTCCGCAAATACTCTTTCATTATACACCAAAGCTGTGAAGATTACAAGGTTTTTGTGAAAATTCTGCATTTCGCCACAAAAAAGCCGGTGCGGAGGGGGCTGTGTCGGTGATTTTGGTTGTGGATTGACTTGGTTGGGGCTGTATGGTATAATGAAAGTATGGTAAATCGAAATTTATAAAGGAGAATATTGATGAAACTATTTTTATGTTCGCACTTTTCAAGTGT
>ERZ791840.234-NODE-234-length-42188-cov-14.120523_pt1 | contig 42188 bp, 25 predicted proteins | sample MGYA00510291_ERZ791840 | MGnify/ENA primary metagenome ERZ791840 (study PRJEB30046, sample SAMN00715256) | human gut metagenome | study: EMG produced TPA metagenomics assembly of the A metagenome-wide association study of gut microbiota in type 2... | reverse complement strand
AAAAAAGACCTGCTTCGGCGGGTCTAAATTACATAGAATCATTGAGTCTGAAAAACCTTTGAAATTCTTAATAATTCTGGTTGAAAAATTCATTTTGAAATGATATATAAAACAGACTGAAATCTGTGTCTAAGGACACCCGCACCCTCACACGAGAATGAATAGGATTTCCTATCATTTCGCATCACGAGAAGTTACATAGTGACATTTACTTGCACTTGCAACGTCCACCAAAAATCGAAAGACTTGCTAATTTCGAGCCAATCGGACGGTGTAAAATCCCTCTGAATTAGCTATCACAGCGTAGTATCAGATGGGATTTGAAATGCTGAAAAACCTTGTATTTCCAAGCATTTTTAAGCATTAGATGCCACTTCCCGATGTCGTATCGGGTCTACTCCTAAGCGAAAGGTCGGGGGTTCGAATCCCTTCTGGGACGCCAAAAGCGGTAACTATATTTTTATAGTTACCGCTTTTTTATGGTGACTATGCACTAAAAGACAACAGAAATTTTGTAACAGTTTAACAAAAAGAATGTTAAGTATTGACTTTAACGCTTTTAGGTGCTAAACTAACAGCATAAACTTTTGCACTTTTAAGTGCTAAAGTAATCATAAATTCAGAGAGGAAAAATATTTTATGAACAAAGTAGTTAAAAAAGTAGCGGCAGTTGCACTTTCCGCGCTTATGGTGGGCGGTATTTTTGCAGGCTGCTCATCAAATTCAAATGATAAAAAGGCTGTTGACAAAGACATATATAATGTAGGTATTTGCCAGCTTACACAGCACGACGCACTTGACAATGCAACCAAAGGTTTCAAAGATAAACTTAATGCGCTTGCAAAGGCTGACGGAAAAACAATCAATTTTGATTATCAAAATGCTTCTAATGATTCAGCAACCTGCGCAACAATCGTAAACAAATTTGTATCATCAAATTATGATCTTATTTTGGCAAATGCAACACCTGCACTTCAGGCTGCTGCAACAGCAACAGCGGCAAGCAAAATCCCTGTAATCGGTACATCTGTAACAGATTATGGCACAGCGCTTGACATTGAGATGGATCCTACTGCCTCAACCGGAATCAATGTTACAGGTACTTCTGACCTTGCTCCTCTTGCTGATCAGGCACAGATGATTCTTGACCTCTTCCCTGATGCTAAAACAGTAGGTGCAATCTACTGCTCAGCAGAAGCAAACTCACAGTACCAGGTTGACGGTGTGAAAAAAGCACTTGAGGCCAAAGGTGTTAAATGCAACTTCTACACCTTTGCCGATTCAAACGATATTTCATCAGTAGCAAAGAAAGCTGCAAAGGAATCAGATGTAATTTACATTCCAACCGATAACACAGCAGCAGATAACGGTGGCATTATTGATGCAGCTTGCACAGAAGCAGGCGTACCAATCATCGCAGGCGAAGAAGGTATTTTCAACAAAACAAACGCAGTAGCAACACTTTCAATTTCATTCTATGAAATCGGTGAAAAAGCAGGTGCTATGGCTTACGAAATTCTTACAAAGGGTACAGACCCGGCTACTATGAATATTCAGCAGTCTGAAAGCCTCACATACTACTACAATAAAGACCAAGCCGATAAGTTCAAAGCTCATATCCCTGAAAACTATCAGGCATACGAAGCTAAATAATAAACATCTATTGACTAATTTAACGGTTTAAAGTATAATAGTATCAAAATAATAAAGAGCAATGAGTTAATACTTGTTGCTCTTTAAATTACTTATTTGAAAGGTATAAATATTATGGGAGCTTTTATCAGTGCCATTCCCGGTGCAGTAGCACAAGGTCTTATTTGGGGTATAATGGCAATCGGCGTTTACATTACTTTTAGGGTACTTGATTTTGCCGATTTAACTGTTGACGGCACGCTTGCAACAGGCGGTGCAGTTTTAGTTATTACAATGATGAACGGAATGAATGTATATGTTGCACTTTTACTTTCATTCATAGCAGGATGTGTGGCAGGTCTTGTTACCGGTGTGTTAAACACATTGCTTGGCATACCGCCTATTCTTGCAGGTATATTAACGCAGCTTGCACTGTATTCCGTAAATTTGAGAATACTCGGCAAATCAAACCAAGCACTTTCAATTTATAAATATCACGTGCTCGCAAGTATGACCGATATTACAAAGGCAATTATTATCGTAGCAATATTTGTTGTTGCAATTATTGCAATTCTTTATTGGTTTTTTGATACCGAACTCGGCCATTCAATCCGTGCAACCGGATGTAACCAAAATATGTCACGAGCTAACGGTATCAACATTAAATTCACCAAAATAGTAGCACTTATTCTTTCAAACGGACTTGTTGCACTTGCAGGCGGCCTTCTTTCACAGTATCAGGGCTTTGCAGATGTCAATATGGGCAGAGGCGCTATCGTAATCGGACTTGCCGCTGTTATTATTGGTGAAGTTATTTTCGGCAAGATTTTCAAAAACTTTGCACTCAGGCTTCTTGCAGTTGCATTTGGCGGAATAATTTACTACATTGTAATGCAATTTGTAATCAACCTCGGCCTTAATACCGATGACCTTAAGCTTCTTACCGCTGTTATTGTTGCTATATTCCTTGGTATCCCTTATATTAAAAGTCAATATGCACAAAAGCATATCAAATCGAAGGGAGGCAACAAATAATGCTTAAAATCAGCAATGTACACAAGACTTTTAACCCTAACACTATTAACGAAAAGAAAGCGCTTAACGGTGTTGACCTTGTATTAAACGAGGGTGATTTTGTTACTGTTATAGGCGGCAACGGTGCGGGCAAATCAACAATGCTTAATATGATAGCAGGTGTTTACCCTGTTGACTGCGGCACAATAACAGTTGACGGAATTGATGTTACAAAGCTTCCGGAACATAAAAGAGCTAAATATATCGGCAGAGTTTTCCAAGACCCTATGAACGGTACTGCAGCCGATATGCAAATTCTTGAAAACCTTGCGCTTGCCAAAAGAAGAGGGCAGCACAGGGGATTAAAATTCGGCGTTACAAGAAAAGAAAAAGAAGAGTATATAGATGTACTTAAAAGCCTTGATTTAGGCCTTGAAACAAGGCTTACATCAAAAGTAGGATTACTTTCAGGCGGCCAAAGGCAAGCTGTCACTCTGCTTATGGCTACACTTAAAAAGCCGAAGATTTTACTTCTTGATGAGCATACAGCCGCACTTGACCCGAAAACAGCGAAAAAAGTTCTTGACCTTACAGAAAAAATTGTTGAAAGAGATAATCTTACAACAATTATGATTACACATAATATGAAAGACGCTATCAATATAGGTAACAGGCTTATTATGATGAATGAGGGCAAAATCATTTATGATGTATCGGGTGAGGAAAAGAAAAACCTTACAACAGCAGACTTGCTTGCTAAATTCAAAATCACTTCCGGCGGTGAAGAATTCGATAATGACCGTGTTCTTCTTTCAACCGAAGCTGACGAATAAAATATAAATAACACCCGGTAGTTAAGCTATCGGGTTGTTTTTTAGGTGAAATGAATTATGAAAAACAAAGCAGGACTTTATATACACATTCCCTTTTGCAAATCAAAATGCCCCTATTGTGATTTTTACTCTGTAAAATATGATGAAAGCCTTGCAGAGAAATACACAGATGAGTTAATCAAAACTATGGGCGATTACACCGGTGAATTTGATACGGTTTACTTTGGCGGCGGAACTCCGTCAATATTAGATTATAACTTAATCGGCAAGATATTATCGGCAGTAAAAGAACATTTTGATATTGACAAAAATGCCGAAATCACCATAGAATGCAACCCATCAAAAAATCTTGAAAAAGACTTTTACAACTATGCCAAATACGGAATAAACAGAGTGAGCATAGGTATGCAAAGTGCAAGAAATGAAGAACGCTTTGCCCTTGGCAGAAGTGCGGGGCAAGCAGAGGTTAAAAAAGCTGTATTTGACGCCAAGGCGGCCGGAATAACCAATATCAGCCTTGATGTTATGCTTGGCACTCCGAAGCAAAGCCTTGCCTCACTTGAAGAAACATTTGAATTTATTGATAAAGTGAATGTAAGCCACATAAGTGCATATATGTTGAAAATTGAAGAAGGCACACGCTTTTACGATATTAAAGAAAGACTTGCACTGCCGAATGAAGACACTGTTTGCGAAATGTATTTAAAAACAATTTCATCCCTAAAATCACTCGGCTTTAATCAATATGAAATAAGTAATTTTTCAAAACCGTCATTTGAAAGCCGGCACAATACAAAATATTGGATATTGGATGATTATTTAGGCTTGGGCAAAAGTGCACATTCATTTTGGGGCGGCAAGAGATTTTATTATGATACAGATTGGTCGCTGAAAAGCGAGGGCGAAGTCGATTATGAAGAAGAGAGGATAATGCTCGGATTAAGACTTAACAAAGGGATTGACAAAAAATTTATTAAAAAAGACTTTTCATCATTTATAAAAATGGGATTGATGAAAGAAACGGGCAATAATATTGCACTGACACCCGAGGGAATGTTAGTATCCAATTTAATAATCAGCGAACTTTTGTAAATAATACCCTTGGGGTGAATTTATGAAAGAAGACAAATACAAGAAAAAATATAACCTTAACAAAGACAATGACTTGACAAATAAATATTTGACTTCCATATCAAATCCGACTGTACAGCCTGACAGAAAAACCGAAATGGGTGTACCTATACCGGATACTCAAAATGTGGAATATTCAAAGGAATACGAAGAAGAAAACAAATTATAAAAATGGCAGTAACGCAAAAGCGTTACTGCCGTTAACTTTTATTTTATTACTTTATATCCTGCGTCTGTTATAGCTTTTTCAAGTACGGATAAATCCACATCTTTTTCAAGCTCTGCCACTGCTTCGCACTTTTCGTGGCTTGCAGTTGCTTCTTTTACACCGTCAATTGCTTCAAGTGCTTTTTTAACAGCTGCCTCGCAATGCGGGCACATCATACCCTCTACCTTAATAGTTTTAATCACAGTTTTTTCCTCCTTATTATTATCAGCAGTGATATTAAGTTTAATGTCGACTGCTTTTTTCTTTTTATCGTGCTTTGATGAATGAACATTAACAAGATTAAGCCTAAGCGCATTAGTTACAACACAAAAGCTTGAAAGGCTCATAGCCAATGCACCGAACATCGGATTAAGTGTCCAGCCAAATATCGGAATCCATACACCTGCTGCAAGCGGAATACCGATAACATTATAAATAAATGCCCAAAACAAATTTTCGTGAATATTTGTAAGTGTTTTTCTGCTTAATCTGATTGCAGATGAAACATCGGTAAGCTTGCTGTTCATCAATACAACATCGGCGGCATCAATTGCAACATCAGTGCCTGCACCGATAGCAATGCCCACATTTGCACGGGTAAGTGCCGGTGCGTCGTTTATTCCGTCGCCCACCATTGCAACCTTGCCAAATGACATCAATTCCTTAATAACATTCTCTTTTCCGTCGGGCAAAACATCGGAAATAACATTATCAACACCAATCTGCTTACCGATTGCCTTGGCTGTTTTTTCATTATCTCCGGTAAGCATTACAACGCGAATACCCATATTTTGCAATTCTTTTATAGCTTTCGGGCTTTCCTCTTTAATAACATCGGCAACTGCTATTATGCCGAGAAGTTCATCATCACAGGCGAAAAACAGCGGTGTTTTGCCCTCTTTTGAAAGCGAACTTGCTTTTTCCCTAATTGTATCATCAACACTGATTTGGCTTGAGATAAATTTAAGGCTTCCGCCGATAATTTTTTTATCACCTGCACTTGCAGCTAATCCGTTACCTGCAAGTGCTTTAAATTCATCAGTTTCAAAGCTGTCAACTTCAGCATCCTGCGCATAATCGCAAATTGCTTTTGCAAGCGGATGCTCACTTTTCTTTTCAAGTGAATATGCATAACTTAAAAGTTTGCTTTTTTCTGCTTTAGCAGGAATAATATCAGTGACTTTAGGTTCGCCCTTTGTGATTGTGCCTGTTTTATCAAGAGCCACAATTTGTATTCTGCCGGCTTCTTCAAGTGATGCCGCAGTTTTAAACAAAATGCCTGATTTTGCACCCTTGCCATTGCCAACCATAACTGCAACGGGAGTTGCAAGGCCGAGCGCACATGGGCAGCTGATTACAAGCACTGAAATTCCGCGTGCGAGCGCATATCCGAAGCTTTGCCCAACAGCAAGCCAAACGCAAAATGCAATAAATGCAATTACTATTACGCAAGGAACAAATACACCCGATACCCTATCGGCAATTTTTGAAATCGGTGCTTTTGTTGCCGAAGCGTCACTAACCATTTTTATAATTTGCGATAATGTTGTATCTTCGCCTACGGCAGTTGCGCGGCATTTAATATATCCTGATTGATTTATTGTAGCGCCTGATACTTTATCCCCCATAGCTTTATCAACCGGAATACTTTCACCTGTTAATGCCGACTCGTCAACAGCGGTTTCGCCCTCAATAATCACCGCGTCAACCGGTACGCTTTCACCCGGTTTTACTACAAATATATCATTCAGCATTACATCTGAAACCGGGATAACAACTTCCTTTTCATCCCTGATTACAGTCGCATTTTTAGGTGCTAAATTCATCAGTGATTTTAAAGCATTGGTAGTCTTACCTTTTGAATACGATTCAAGCATTTTGCCGACTGTAATAAGAGTTAAAATCATTGCAGATGATTCAAAATAGAATTCGTGCATAAGGCTCATAACTTTTTCACCGTCACCTGCAAGCTGGGCAGATGTCATCAAAAAAAGCTGAACCGTACTGTAAGCAAATGAAGCAGATGCACCGAGTGCCACAAGCGTATCCATATTTGGACTTCTGTGAATTATACCTTGAAATCCGTTTATAAAAAACTTCTGGTTTATAACCATAATTATAACAGTTAAAAGAAGCTGTGCAAGCCCCATTGCGATATGATTATCTTGCATAAATGCAGGCAATTTCCAGCCCCACATCATATGCCCCATTGAAATATACATTAGCGGTGCAAGAAAAATAACAGACCAAATAAGCCTATTTCTTATCTTCGGTGTTTGGGTATCTTTAAGCTCATCATCAAGCATAGCTTTTGATTTTTTATCACCTGTTTTCAAGCTTGCACCGTATCCGGCTTTTTCAACGGCAGCTATAATCGCTTCATCACTTGCTGTACCCTCAACCCCCATTGAATTAGTCAGTAAATTAACTGCGCAGTTTTCAACTCCGTCAACACCGCTTATTGCCTTTTCAACCCTGGCACTGCAAGCCGCACAGCTCATTCCCGTTACATTATACTGTTTCAATACATCACCTCAAAATCATTTCATAAGTTTTTGAAGAGTTTTTAAAAGGTCGTCAACTGTTTCACTTTTCCCAGCTTTAATATCATCCGTAACACAGGTTTTAATATGCGTGGAAAGAAGCTCTTTATTAAAAGAATTCAGCGCGGCATTAACAGCAGACACCTGCGTTATAATATCTGTACAATAGGCATCTTCTTCAAGCATACGCTTTATACCTCTTATTTGCCCCTCAATCCTGTTTAAACGATTGATAAGTGCTTTTTGCTCTTCTTCATTTCTGTGCTTTTTCTTATGGCAACAGCATTCATTTTTATTATCCATATATTACTCCTTATACCCCGTTAGGGTATTCTTATTATATACCCCTATACCGTATTTGTCAACAGCAAAAAAATAAGATGAATAGTAACTATTCATCTTATTAGCTATTTAGTTTTGTTTGCGTACAATATCATATTCAGAACCACTCGGTCTGAAATAGCGGCAGGTTTTATTCTGCTCTTCGCAAAAGCGAACATATTCATCCTCATCAAGCACAAGTGAGCAAAAACACTCATCCGTTTCCTCGTCATATTCATTATACCAGCATTTTTCACACAGTAAGTCCAAAATCATCCCTCTTTCACATATTCCAAAATAATAAAAGAAGCAGTAAGTTCGATATTTTCAACATTATCAAGCTTTGCTTTATCAGCCTCACTCGTTCTGTAAAAATAAGGCGTCATTGAAAACAATGTTTTTAAATCCTTTTGTGAAATATCAAATTTATCTGATATTTTATTTTTTGATTTCAGCTTTAAAAGTTCGGTTTGCGGCGCTTTTTCATCATTCTTATAAGGTGTTGAATAAAGAATATTTTTAAGTTCAATCAAATGATCTTCACCCGGAATAACACTTAAAAGCCGCCCGCCTTTTTTCAAAACACGATAAAATTCTTTTTCATTAAACGGGGCAAAAAGATGCATTGCTGTATCAATCGAATTATCTTCAATAGGGATATTTGCAAGGTTTGCAACAAAATAATTATGTTCCTTTCTTGCCGAAGCTGCAAGGCGCACCATTTCACGACTTATATCAAAGCCATAAAGTTCACCCTGATATTCATCATAATACCCCTCACCGCAGCAAATATCAAGCACTGTACCGCCAAGCTTTGAAGTAACATAATCACGCAAAAACGAATAATAACCTTTTTGCAAAAATTCCCTTCTTGAATGTGCCGACTCCCTGCTGTCGCCCTTTTTATCACCGCTTTTATTTGTAAGCAAAAGATTTACATACCCTTGCTTTGCAATATCAAAGCTGTGGCTGTTAGCACATTTAAAAGCCTTACCGTCAATATTTAATTTTTCACCGCAAACAGGACAAGTTAAAATGTTCATAAAAGCCACCTAAAATATTACCTATCAAAATGGGCGACCAACGGCCGCCCCTGCATATAAATTTATATTAGTGGTGGAAAAGACGAATTCCCGTCATTGCCATTGCAATACCGAAATTATCGCAACATTCAATTACAGCACCGTCACGAACAGAGCCGCCCGGTTGAGCGATATACTTAACACCGGAGCGAACAGCGCGCTCAATATTATCCTCAAACGGGAAGAAAGCGTCAGAGCCGAGAGCAACATCAGTCATCTTTTCATGCCAAGCCTTCTTTTCATCAGCAGTAAAAGGTTCAGGGCAAGATGTAAAGTATCTTTGCCATACTCCGTCTTTAAGCAAATCTTCATATTCATCTGAAATATAAAGGTCAATAGCATTATCAGCTTCACATTTGCGAAGACCTTCAATAAACGGAAGATTAAGCACCTTTTCATTATGGCGAAGCCAAAGATTATCAGCCTTATTGCCTGCAAGGCGTGTGCAGTGAATACGGCTTTGCTGGCCTGCACCTACACCGATAGTTTGCCCGCCCGATGCATAGCAAACTGAATTTGACTGAGTATATTTAAGAGTGATAAGTGATATAAGAAGGTCGATTTTTGCAATTTCCGGTATATCCTTAATCTTTGTAGGCATATCGTCAAAGAGTGCCATGGTGAGCTTTGAATCATTTCTCTTTTGCTCAAACTTAATGCCGAAAACCTGCTTTGTTTCCATTTCTTCAGGCTGATAATCAGGGTTCATCTTAATAATAAGATAATTTCCTCTTCTCTTTGCCTTGAGAATTTCAAGTGCTTCATCAGAATATGACGGAGCAATAATACCGTCGCTCACTTCTTTTACAAGGAATTTTGCAACACTTGCGTCACATTCATCACTTAATGCAACAAAATCACCGAAAGAAGAAACTCTGTCACATCCCCTTGCACGAACATAAGCCTGCGCAATCGGAGATAACTCTAAATCATCAGGCACCATACACACTTTGCGGTCAACTTCACTAAGCGGCTGAGCAACTGCTGCACCGGCAGGTGAAACATGCTTGAACGAAGCCGCACTCGGCAATCCTGTTGCTTCCTTAAGTTCTCTTACAAGTTGCCAAGAATTAAAAGCATCAAGAAGATTGATATATCCTGCTGCACCGTTCAGAATTTCAAAAGGAAGTTCTTTTCCGTCCATATGAATTCTTGCAGGATTTTGATTTGGGTTACAACCGTATTTAAGCTTATACTCTGTCATCTTTACATCACCTTTCAGTAATTTATAATTTAGATATAATATTTTATACCATTACATTGAAAAATGCAATAGAGAATGATACAATAAATCACGGTGATACAAAATGAACGGAATTTTATTAGTAAATCACTTTTTAAAAGGTGAAAAATACAGCACTTTGCACAATCATCTTGTTTCTGCGGCAAAAAAGTGCAGCATAAATCTTGATATTAAAACCAATTTGGAACTTGCCACACAAAATGCAAATGCAGATTTTGTGCTTTTTTGGGATAAGGATATTAACCTTGCAAAAAGGCTTGAAAAAAGCAATATTCCGGTTTTCAACAGTGCAAGTGCAATTGAAAAATGCGATGATAAGGGGCTTACTTACATTGAGCTTGATAAAATCGTGCCGCAGCCTAAAACTCTAACATCACCTAAATGTTACTTTAAATCGGATATGAGCGAATTTGTAAAAAAAGCTATTGATATACTTGGCTTACCGCTTGTTTTTAAAGAATCTTTCGGTTCTTTCGGTGCGCAGGTATTTTTATGCAACAGTGAAAATGATATATATTCCCACATAAGTGATAAGCCTTTTATTTTACAAAAATTCATCAAAGAAAGCAAAGGAACGGATAAAAGAATTGAAATTATCGGCGGAGAATACATATGTGCGGCAAGGCGTGAAAACAAAAATGATTTTCGTTCAAATGTTACAAACGGCGGCACAATGACACCTTGCACACCAAGCAAAGCTGAAATTGAAACTGCAATTAAAGCGTGCAACACGCTTGGCTTAACCTTTGGCGGAGTTGACATATTAGATGACGGAAGCGTGTGCGAAGTGAATTCAAATGCGCATATAATAAACATTATGAATTCAACAAAAATTGACATTGCACCATATATTTTTGAAACAATTAAAGGTAAAATCTTATGAGCGGAATACTGATTTACAGTGAAAAAGAAGCAAAGCGAAATATATTTGCAATTAACAAATTCAAAGAAAATCTTGATATAAAGCTTACGGATGAAAATTATGACGGAAAAGCCGATTTTGTGATAAACAGAACAAACAATTACTTAATTGCACAAAAATTTGAGCAAAAAGGAATTCGTGTTTTTAACCCATCAAGCCTATCTATGCTTGCTAACAACAAGCAGCTTTGCTATGAATTTATGTATAAAAACGGTATTGAAATTTTGCCGATAAATTACAGTGAAATTCCTGCTGTAAAAAAGCCGATTGACGGACACGGCGGGCAAAATGTAACAATGATAAATAAAAAAGAAAAATTTGAACCCGGTTTTGTTTACCAAAAACCTTGTGCCACACTCGGCAAAGATTTGCGTGTTTGGGTAATAGGCGGAAAAATCATTACAGCCATATTGCGTGAAAGCGATACTGATTTTCGCTCTAATTTTTGCCTTGGCGGAAAAGCCACACCGTATGAATTAAATCACGATGAAACCGCACTTGTAAAAAAAGTGCTGTCACTAATAAAAAGTGATTATATAGGAATTGATTTTCTGTTTGACAATGGGCATTTGATATTTAATGAAATAGAAGATACCGTCGGCGCACGAATGGTATATGATAAAACAGATATTGATATTATTAAACTTTACTGTAACTACATAAAGAAAGAAGTTGGCACAAAGTAGCGTGCCAACTTCTTTTATTTAACAATTTTGTGCTTAACTCTTGATGCCGCAATTCTTGCAGCTGATGAATTATCGTACCAAATAAGCCTTTTATTCAGTTTTCTCTGTTCTGATTTTAAGCCTTTGATTTCAGCTTTTAATTCCTTTTTATCTTCATTAAGAGTATCAACTGCCTTTTTCTGCTCTTTCATAAGAAGCTCATTACCAAATGCGATTCGCTCTATCATTTCATTTGGAGGGCAGGTTGTAAGAGAATGAACAGGACCTTCAAACTCAATATTTTTAATCTTTTCATCAAAAGGAACGACTGTTCTGTTTTTATCTTGATAAATATGCGGCAAACCGTTAGCATTAAGGAAATCAACAAAATGCCAAAAGCGTTGTTCGTGGCCGTCATTTACCTGTGAAAAATCTGTTTTTTCATATATATCAAAAATATCTGTATTTTCATCAACTTCGCTTGCCGGCATATTAGGAACATTGTGATATTCCGCAAGCTCCCTGATTCTTGCGTCGGTTGGAAACACGAAGCTCGGTACACCGGAAAGGATACTTCCTACCGCGCCATGAATTCGTGTGCCATAGTTAAAATCAATATTTTTATTGAATTCAAGAATACTTGGAAAATTGATAAAGAATCTCGCCCTATCGTTAACAAAAACTTCGTCATTTATTAAATGAGGGTAAAGCACTTGCGAATCATTAGTTATAGGAAGCGGTATACCGAGATACATCAATCTCAAATCATCCACAAATTGCGGCATAAAATAATAATTAGGAAGCAACTCCCTGTTTTTAATCATAAATTCTTTAAAGTTTACCGGATTTGCCACAGAGCCTGTAACACAAACCGCACTTTCATTAGTAAGCGGCTTTTTATCCCTAACGGTTAAACCCGGGCCAAACATAGCAAATGATGGGCAACCCGTTACATCAATTTCATTACTGCCAAAGCCTAAATGCTTTAAATAACTTTCGGTTATTGCACCCCTTACGCCTACGCTTGCAGAGTGGTTAAGCACCGCGGTAATAAACTTCTTTGCACATTCATCGTATATATGCTCCTCTGTAACATCAGGCTCATAAGGCATTTGAATGCCGATACCTGTTACAACCACCGGAATAGTTAATTTTTCAATAATACTTGTCCACATTCCCATACACTGCATAAACTGCTTTCTAAACGAGTTTGCCATAGGAAGAACAAGATAATCGTAATTTTCGTTTATATATTCAGCCTGAACTTTACCGTGTGCCACTTCCTTATCAGCAAGGAAGTCAATTTCAACATCTTCGGTATAAAGTGTTCTTGTCATACTATATGCAAAAAGAAGATTGCCTGTATTGTTACCAATTACTTTTTGGCAGATAACATCAATAGGTTTGTGAACAGCGAATGGAGAAACACTCGCTCTCATTAAAATTCTTTTCTTCATAAATACTCCTAAATTCAAATTGTACTATATTTATAACGAGATAAAGATATTATAATACTTATTATAAACATTGTCAATTTATATGGCAAAAGAAAAAGAGCTTCCCATAAGGAAAGCTCTTTAATAAATAGCTTTTAAGATTAGCCAAGTTCTGAGAAGTACTTGATTGTTCTAACCATCTGTGATGTGTATGAGTTTTCGTTATCATACCAAGAAACAACCTGAACTTCATATGTGTCATCAGCTACTTTAAGAACCATTGTCTGAGTTGAATCAAAGAGTGAACCATATCTCATACCAACGATATCTGAAGAAACGATAAGGTCTTCATTGTAACCGAATGATTCTGTTGCTTCAGCCTTCATAGCTGCGTTGATAGCATCAACTGTAACTTCCTTGTCAGTCTTAATAACTGCTGTAAGGATTGTTGTTGAACCTGTTGGAGTAGGAACTCTCTGAGCAGAACCGATAAGCTTACCGTTAAGTTCAGGAATTACAAGACCGATAGCCTTTGCAGCACCTGTTGAGTTAGGAACGATGTTAACAGCACCTGCACGAGCACGGCGAAGGTCACCCTTTCTCTGAGGACCGTCAAGAATCATCTGATCGCCTGTGTAAGCGTGGATTGTGCACATGATACCACTCTGGATAGGAGCGAAATCGTTAAGAGCCTTAGCCATAGGAGCAAGGCAGTTAGTTGTGCAAGATGCAGCAGAAATAACTGTATCTTCAGCTGTAAGTGTGTCATGGTTTACATTGTAAACGATTGTTGGAAGATCGTTACCTGCAGGAGCTGAAATAACAACCTTACGAGCGCCTGCCTGAATATGAGCAGAAGCCTTTTCTTTTGATGTATAGAAACCTGTACATTCAAGAACAACATCAACACCAAGTTCGCCCCAAGGAAGGTCAGCAGCGTTAGGCATTTTGTAAATAACAATTTTCTTACCGTCAACTACAATGTAGTTATCTTCGCCTTCACCTTCGTGGAAATCAACAGTGTGACCCTGAGCAACATAGTTACCCTGTGATGAGTCATACTTAAGAAGATGAGCAAGCATCTTTGCACTTGTAAGATCGTTGATAGCAACTACTTCGTAGCCTTCTGCACCAAACATCTGGCGGAAAGCAAGACGACCGATACGGCCGAAACCATTAATAGCAACTTTTACCATTGGAATTTACCTCCGAATATAATTTAAAGTTTTATTGCTTTTATGCATTTTTTATTTTATACTGTTTGTCCTCATAAATCAAGATAAAATTGTATTTTTTACACTTTATACAAAAACAAGTGTATTTATGCAAGTGTTATTGTTATTTATTTAACGAACTGTTTATAATTGGGTCACAGATGAATTATATTTATGCCTTTTGGTTGCAATTTCAATTAAAATTTGTTAAAATTCATATTAGTAAAAACAAAGGATGTTATATATGTTTGTAGATATTGCTAAAATTAAGATAAAAGCCGGTGACGGCGGTGCAGGCGCAGTAGCATTTCACAGGGAAAAATATGTGGCTGCCGGCGGACCTGACGGCGGTGACGGAGGAAAAGGCGGAGATGTTGTATTTGTAGTTGATGACAACCTTGCAACCCTTGCCGATTTCAGATATAAAAGAAAATATGTAGCCAAAAACGGTGAAAACGGACGCGGCTCACGCCAATACGGTAAAAAAGCGCCCGACCTTGAAATCAAAGTGCCGAGGGGTACTATCATTCGCGAAGCAAATTCAGGCGCAGTTATGGCTGATATGAGTAAGACTGACAGATTTGTAGCTGCTAAAGGCGGAAAGGGAGGCTGGGGAAACATTCATTTTGCAACTCCGACCCGCCAAGTACCGCGATTTGCAAAGCCGGGTGTACCGGGTGAAGAATGGGAAGTTTCGCTTGAGCTTAAGCTTCTTGCCGATGTGGGACTTTTAGGTTATCCGTCAGTAGGCAAATCAAGCCTTATATCAGTAGTAAGCCAAGCAAAGCCTAAAATCGGCGATTATCACTTTACAACCCTTGTGCCAAACTTGGGTGTTGTATCAATGGGTGAGGGCAACTCATTTGTTATAGCGGATATTCCGGGGCTTATTGAAGGTGCAAGCGAAGGTGTCGGACTCGGGCATGAATTTTTGCGACATGTTGAGCGTTGCAGGCTTCTTGTACACATTGTTGATGTAAGCGGCAGCGAAGGCAGAGACCCTATTGAAGATTTTGAAAAAATCAATGAGGAGCTTGTAAAGTTCAACCCCGAACTTGCAAAGCAACCGCAAATAGTTGCCGGAAATAAAATTGATATGGCTGAACCTGAACAAATCGAAAGATTTAAAAAATATGTTGAAGATAAGGGATATGACTATTATTCTATCTGTGCGCCGATCATGGAAGGTACAAAGGAGCTTATGAATGCGGTTTGGAACAAGTTGCAGACCTTGCCTCCTATTAAAGAATATGAAGTTGAAGAAATTCCGTTTGAAGCATTGGTTAAAGATGATAAAGGCTTTAAAATCACCCAAGTTGATGAACATTATTTTCTTGTGGAAGCAAGTTGGTTTCCAAAAGTTCTCAAAGGGATTGATATTGAAGATTACGAAGCACTGCAATATATGCAACGAGTATTAGAAAAGAGCGGAATTTTCAATGCGCTTCGAGAAAAAGGAATTGAGGAGGGTGACATTGTTTCACTCTATGACATAGAGTTTGAATATGTGCCTTAATAAATATGAGATTTGTAGACAAAGATGTTAATGCAAAGCAATTAAGCCCGCTTAATTTGGCATTTATAGGCGATTGCATTTATGAAATACTTGTGCGTGAAACACTTGTGCTTGATGCCAATCGCCCCGTTAATGATTTGCACAAGGAAAGTGTAAAGTATGTTTCGGCAAAAGCACAAACCGTTGCTTTCGAAAAAATCAAGGATGATTTAACCGAAGATGAACTTGCAATTTTTAAGCGCGGGCGCAATGCTAAAGTGGGCCATTCCCCAAAAAGTGCAACTGACGGTGAGTACCACTGTGCCACCGGAGTGGAAGCGTTATTCGGCTATTTATACTTAAATAATGAAATTGACAGAATAAAAGAGCTTTTTTCTAAAATTAACTCTTGACATTCTGCTCTACTTGTTATATAATCAATATCGCTGACGGGAGCATAGCTCAGCTGGGAGAGCATCTGCCTTACAAGCAGAGGGTCACAGGTTCGAGCCCTGTTGTTCCCACCAAATAAAAAAGACATCCATATGGATGTCTTTTTTATTTTATAGAATACTTTCTGCTCGAACCTGTGACAAGATACTCCAAATTCTGCGAACAACGAGAGCAAAGAATTTGGGAAAAACAGTTCGGGGAACTGTTTTGTAGTATCTTTGTTTCTTATAAGAGCCCTGTTCAATTGTTTCCTTTTTGTTTATGGGTGAGAATTCTGCTCGAACCTGTGACGCGTCAAAAGCAATTCCGTGTTTGAATGAATTTCTTTGAAATTCATAATAAACACTCTATTCCTTTCTCCTTTTCCCCAAAAAGCTTACGCTTTTTAGGGACCCCATAGTTCCAAATTCTGCGAACAACGAAAGCAAAGAATTTGGGAAAAACAGTTCGGGGAACTGTTTTGTAGTATCTTTGTTTCTTATAAGAGCCCTGTTCAATTGTTTCCTTTTTGTTTATGGGTGAGAATTCTGCTCGAACCTGTGACGCGTCAAAAGCAATTCCGTGTTTGAATGAATTTCTTTGAAATTCATAATAAACACTCTATTCCTTTCTCCTTTTCCCCAAAAAGCTTACGCTTTTTAGGGACCCCATAGTTCCAAATTCTGCGAACAACGAAAGCAAAGAATTTGGTGTCGTCGCAAGTTCCATATCGTTCAAAATAACTTTAAGTTATTTTTCACTCATTCCACTGCTCCGCCTCTCAAAATCTGTCGTACAGCAGTGCGTCAGATTTTGTATTACTTTTAAATCAGTTTATCGACAGTATAAAAGCCATCGGTTAAAAACCGATGGCTTTGTTTTATGTCAACCAAAATCTTATGCTGCTTACACCTATATTTTATTAGTTTATAAAAAGCAAAAAGAGACGGTATTTCTACCGTCTCCCAAAGCTTTATTTCAATGTCAAACTAAAAGTCATTAGTTATCATCGTCGCCGTTGCCAAGATCTGTTCCAGTAGATGTTGTAATAACATCAACAGTCTTGAATTCGTCAATCTGTGACATTGGCTTTGTGTAAAGCTCTTTCATTGGCTTTCCTCCTAAATTTACCGGTGCCTTACCCCTACCCATAAGGGCAGAGGGAAAACACTAATAAATTATAATTTGTTATGCACCATATGTGAATGGCATTACATTTGAATAAACTGGTGTTAATTTGCCTGTTAGATTATTCTTGGTAATAACAAATGCTACTGCAGAAATCTTACCATTTTGTGATGTAAGACCGTAACTGAGTGCGATTTGTTCTGCAGAATTCTTATTGTAAATAACTTTTACATTGCCTGCATTAGCAGCTGCACCCTTGTTGCCAACATTTTCAAGTGTGAGTTCAGAATCTGCTAAATTCTTACCATATACAAAACCTTGCTGAACGACAGTTTCGCCTGGAATAACAGTTCTTGTTGCGTTGAAAATAACTTTATGTGAATCTTTCATTTGCTTTGCGTCAACAATTACTATTGTTGTTTTCTTCTCAACTGCAGTCATTTCAGCAGTAAGTTCAATATTAGAACCGCAGAAGAATGTGTAAGTATCACCATAACCAACTACTGTACCGTCAGCTAACTTCCAAGCTTGTGCACCGTCCTTATGAACGCTAACCTTAGCGTCATAAGCAACTGTTGCAGGGCTTGCTGTTTCTACACCGTCTACTGTGAGAGTAGCACCTTCAGGAGCAGTTACTGTGTACTTAGCAACATTGTCCTTCTTGTACTGAGCATAGATTGTAGCACCGTCTGTGAGTTTGCTGATTGCTTCCTCAGTCATTGACCAACCTGTGAATGTGTAACCAGGTAATGCCGGTGCAGTAGGAACTTCAATTTTGGCTGCGCTATCAACAGTTTGAGTATCAATTACATTGCCGTATGGGTCAACAAATACTACTGTAAATGAAGTGTCAACCTTTTCAGCAAATACAGGTTCGTAAGTGATATCAGCTGCTGCATATGTTACAAATGTTGCTTCGTCAGAAACAATCTTGTTACCAACTTTCCAACCTACGAATTCGCCTGTTTCGTTATTAGCTTTAGCAGTAAGAACTACTTTGTCACCAACTGCAAGTCTTGCGTTAGCGCCGTTTGTAGCGTCAGCATCGTTAAGGGTTGTTGAACCAAGTTTTGTTGAAGCAACTGTTACAACTACACCTGGATCAAGTTGAGTTACTGCATCTTCAAGAGCCTTTGTAGCTTTAGCTACGTCTGCAGGATCTGTGTATGTAGCAACTACATCTTCAGCATAATCCTTAAGAGCTGCTGTTACCTTTGCATAAGAAGCTTCTGTGTAATCTTTAGCATTCTTGCTTTGAGCAGCTTCAAGTGCAGCATAGTAAGCTGTACCGTCAAGCTTATCAATCGGAAGTGTTGATACATGACCACAAACTGGGCAAGTAGCTGTCTTAGAACCTTCTACTTTAATTGTAGGCTGAGTAACGGTTTCGTAATTAAGAGTACACTTATCTACTGTGTCGTTACCAACTTCAGTAAATACAAAACCATCCTGTGACCATGTATAAGTTGTTGTTGTATGAGTGCCGTCCTTATTATCGGTAACCTTAGCAGGAGTGTTAGGATAGTTTTCAGGTGTTTCGCCCTTATTAACAGTTCTTTCTTTAGATTCACCGTTAATGAAGTTATAAGTATAAGTTTCAGTTGTAGGATTAGCTACAAGATCTTTAACTGCAGCTTTAAGAGCAGCTGTTGCAGCGTCTACATCTTCCTGTGATGTATAAGCACCAACTGTTGCTTCATCATAAGCAGCAAGTGCTTCTGTTACCTTAGCATAAGAATCTGCTGTATACTTAGAAGCATCAACATCCTTTGCAGCCTTGAGTGCATCTCTGTAATCATTACCGTTAAGCTGAGCAATTACAGTACCTTTTGCGATTGTTTTGCCGCAAACATTACATACTGTATCACCTGTGTAACCAGCATTGTTGATTGTAGGTTTAGTAGCGTTTACAACCTTTGTATCAGCGTGGTCACAAGGAAGCTTATCAATTGGTTTTGTATAAGTATTGCCACATTTATCAGTACATGTGTAAACATCATAACCTTCTTCTTTAACAGTAGCGTCCTTATGGTCAGTTACTTCAAATTTACATTCAGGGTTTGTTACTACTGCTTCTTCAGTATAAGTAGCGTCAGCTGTTGCAGCTACAACATCAGGTGTCCACTTGTAACTTGTTATTGAGTGATGAGTTGAATCAGAAGCAACAGGTTTTGTTGTTGCTGTGTTAGCAGGAATTTTTGGCATTGCGCCATCATTTACAGTTTGAGTGGTAGGTTCACCACCATAAGGTGTAAATGTGATTGTGTGAGTTGATGGCTTAGGAGCTTCATTAAATTCATTGAAGCCCATGAAAGTCATCTTTCTCGAACCTTCCCATTCAGTTGGATAATCATACTGTGTTGTGTCTGGATTATAAAAATTCTTTGCATATGTTGTAGCTTGGTGCGGTTGGTTACCATCTTTAACATTTGCTATATAAGCACAACTCTTAACAGCAGTTGCATCATCAATATTAAATGAAATTGGCTCATCTTTAACAATTTTAAACGCATATGTAGCAACAATTGCACAATTTTCATATGTGTAATCTGGTGCACCTGTTTCCGGATTATAGAAAGTATTTGCACCTGTTGTTGTGGTAATAGCTTTACCTGGAGCTGCGATAGTATAATTTATTATTTGTTTACCATTAACGGTCTGAATCTTGGTCAAATTTGGTTCAGCAGCAAAAAGTTCGCCATGTAAGCCTTTTTGAGAAGTAGAAAAATCAGTAAGAAAATCTGTTCCGCCTTTAACCCAATTTGCATTAGCTGGTTTTTCACTTTCTGAACCTATACCATAAATGGTTTTCTTACCCTGTTTATAACTATAAAGGCCAGCCAATTCAATAGCGTCATTATGCTCAAGCTTCATCTGGAAACTAAAAACTTCAGAAACGTTTTCAAGAATAACTGACATTGTGAAATAGTCGCCAACGCCAAATTGAAGATCCTGATCAAGAGTTGTATATCCTGATCCAGATGCAACATTATATGTGTTCGCCTTATCTTTGTCAATATGAAGTGTGCCAGTTACTTTGGCTCCTTCTGATGTAGTATAATCAAAATCGACTGGAACGCCAGATAATGATGAAAATGAAAAATCCGAAGCAGCTGCACCACTGGTCGAATAATCATTATAATCTGGAGCGCCACTGTCAAAAAAAGTACCAAAAGCAAGTTTAACATTTGGTGTATAATCACCAGGTGCTGCAAGTGCTGTAAAAGGTACTGATAAAACAACCATAAGAACTGACAAAATGACAGCAATTGCCTTTTTGAAAGTTTTATTCATTTCGTTTTTCCCCCTATTAGTTTAAAATTACATTATTATAGCGAATCTGATTACCATAAAAGTAAATGAATAATCCATAATCCATACCATCAATTTCTTTGTCTCCATTAAAATCACAATATTTATTATAGGACTTTGATTCAAAAGCATACATAAATGTTCCAAAATCTAAACCATCAATACTGTCATCTTTAGAATAATTGCAAATAACAATACCTAAATCATCAACTTTTTTAGAATCAGAAACTACTAATGTAACTGTTCTGTCAATAGTGGTTTCACCACTGATTAACATTTTGTACTCACCTGCCGGAATATCGGCAAGTGTATAATCACCGTTTGAATCTGTAACTGCAGTTGCAACGGTTGAATCATCTGCAGTTTTAACCGTAAGATTTATACCGCCAATACCGGTATCACTTGTATCTCCATCAAGGGAAGTAGCAATAGTAATCTTACCTGTTATATCACAACCCGGACCTTTCGGTGAAACATCACAGGTCATTAGATATAAAGAACCGTCATAATCATCGGCTTGGTTAATGAGTGCATACTCATCCTTAAGCCCATCATTATAATCTGTTAAAACAAAAGTCTCATTCGGGCTGGTTGAAACTGAAATTACATTTGATGCATCACATTTATTAGCAAAAGCAACTGAAAAAGTTGCAAGCAATGTGCCATCACTATTGATTGCTGAACAAGAGTCAGAATCAGAAACAAAGCCAAACACCAAATTTGAATTTTGTGTAATAGTTCCCATTGACGAAATGCCGGCGATATTATCAGAAAGAAGTGGCTTTGCCGCTGTATCAACAGTAGCATCTGCGCTGTACTTTGCAGTTACCTGCACAACCGATAACTCGGAAACACCTTCTAAATAGAAGTTTACATCGTAAGTACCGGCAGGCAATTCATCACCGTCATATTGTTTTCCGTCAGAGTCTGTATAAGTGCAATAAATATTTGGCTTTTCACTGCCAACAGTTGCACCGTATGAAGTATTAGGAAGGCACACGAAAAGTGCAATAAGCACCAAAAAAGTAAGTGTACCAATTACAGCACCTATTCTCTTTTTAACAAATGCGTTTTGCATAGGTGTTACCTCCTTGCCAAGTAAATAAAATTTAGGGAGAGACGAGAGCGCATACAACACCAAATCAAACCTCGGTTATAAAAACGCAAAAGCGTAAAAGCAAGCTTTGAAAAAATGATATTGTAATATCAGGGATAAACAGTGACTAAACGCAATCGCCTTTAACCTCCCAACCCTTAAAACAGGGCCGGTATATAAACGGGGATTACCCGATTATATCGAATTTGTAAATAAAGTAACCATTATAATAAACGGTTACATACCAGGGGTATTGCTACCCCTGATATGATTTAATTTAATTAGTCGAGAGCAAGTGGAGCATACTTAACTTTATTACCATAGAAGGTCATGAAAGTACCATAGTCCATACCATCAACAACGCCATCGCCATTCAAATCACAATATAAATTGTATTCATCAAATGCAAGCATAAAAGTACCATAGTCCATACTGTCAAACTCTTTATCTGAGTTATAATCACAAATTACAACAGGAACTTGTGCGTTTGATATATCTGTAGTTCCGCTTAAAGTAACCGTTCTATCAACAGTAACATCTTTTCTATGGAATACAAGTTCAGTAGTTCCAGATGGAACGGTAGCCGTAAATGCACCATTCGCACCAGATGTTGCAACTACTTCACCGTTTGCAATAACATCAATTCCTGCAACACCCTTTGATGGATAAGTGCCTGTAGGTTCTGTTGCAATAAGTACATTACCGCTTACAGTGATTGTATCAGCTGCTGCCTGCTTAACTGAAGGAGCAATTGTTACATCGCCGTCAACCTTATATTCATAAGGGAATGCATTAACTGTTACCTTTTCACCGTTGATTGTAAGTTCATTAACAACTTGGTAACCTTCAGCTGCCTTAACATCAATTTTGATTGTTGAGCCGGTTTCTACTGAAACAGGAGCTGAGTAATCAACGCCATTGATTGTTACAGTAGCACCTTCAACAGCATTAACTGTTACAGTGCTGTTTGTAACTTCAGCAGGAGCAAGAGCAATCTCTGCAGCCTGAAGTTCTGTATCAACAGTGTAGATATTTGTAAGTGAAGCATCGTAGCCCTTCTTATCAGAAAGAACAAAGTTAGCTGGATTCTTATGAGCATAATCACCGTTACCATACTGTGCAAGAGCAACTGCTGCTGCAAGAGCTCTGACATATCTGGTCCATGATTCTGCAGAGTAAGAACCATCGTTTACAAGCTTACCTTCAGCATCCCACTTACCAAAGCGAGGAGCATTTGCGCCTGTTTTCTTTGCAACTGAAGCTTCAGTTGTTACAGTCTTACCGTCTTCAGCATAAACAGCCTTAGTAGCAGTAAGAGTTGAATAGATGTTGCCTGATGCACACTTGATTTCTTTTTCAAGCTGTGCACCCTGGTAACCACGTTCAACAGCATTTGATGCATAGGTGTTGAAGAGTCTGATGTAGTTATTGATAACAGCAGATGATGTTGTTGAATTTGTAGTGTAAGTAACATCAAAGTTGTTACTGTTTTCTACGATTGAAGCAGCTGTTGCAGGATTGATACCCTTTTCTGTCTTTGTAACAGTTCTGGTTTCTTCCATACCGGCTTCATTAGTAAACTTCTCTTTGTAGCTATATGTAACATCTACTGTGAAGTTTCTCTCTAATGCCTTTGCTGCGTCAGTCATCTTGCTGAATGTTAAGATGTTAAAGTTTGTGTCATTAAGTCCTGTTCTTGCAATTGATACATTCTTGAATGCAGTATCTGTTGCAGGAATAAGAGCGTTATTCATAAGTTCTGTTACATAAGACATTCTGTCGATAGCCTTTGAAATAGAACCACGATTATCAACAAATGTTGAATCGCTGTTGATTGTAGGCGGGATAAGTGTGTTTGCACCTTCGCCGAACTTGCATGACCAATCTTCAGTTGACTTAGACTTTTTACCTTCAGCATCACGGTATACGAACTGAGTTGCTGTGTAAAGGAGATTGCCCTGTTCGTTTTCTGCCTGTGTTGTTGTATTTGTCTTACAAGGGTCACCTGCAGCTGTGATAGCGTTATCCCAAGTTGTCTTATAAAGTGGGTCATTTGCAAGGTAGTACTTACCGCCTACCTTTGTTACATTAAATCCTGCCGGATCTTTTGTAAGGGTTGTGCCGTTATCTGTGAGCGGCTTTGGTGAATAGATTGGCATTGTAGCATCACTATCATAATAGTAAACACCGGCAACACCGCCTGTTACTACACCTGAACCATCCCAAGCATTTTCACCGCTTATGTAAGCATACTTCCTGATTTCTTCAGGAATTGTGTAAGTCTTACCGCTTACTACAACTGATGTCATATCCTTTGTGTATGGTACATAAGCCAAATCGCCGGTAGCAGATGTAGTTGTAGAAGTCTTTACTCTGAATTGTGTCTTATCGATAATTGATTTAGCAAAATCAACACTCAAAGGAGCAGACTTAATTGAAAGTACATTAAGAAGTGCTTCCTTAGCGCTTGTAAATACGCTTGTATCACTGAAGTCATTTGCTCTGTACTGTGATACAAATGAAGCAAGGTCATTATAATTGCTGTCAACTTCGCTAAGCTTCCTTGTATCTGCGATGATGATATTGAATTCACCATAACCACAGCCATTACTATTGTAGAAGTTAACCTTTACAGGATATACACCTGCTACAATATCAGTTTCACCGTCATAAGCGAAAGGAGTTACTTCTTGAGCTTTTTTCGCCGCCATTGTTACCTTTGAACTGCTGATGTAGAAACCGTCAAGGCCAACCGCACTCAATGTAATCTTTGAGAATAAGGTATCGTAGTTGATTGTACCACCGTCATTCTTCAAATACATTGAATCATAAATACCGCTGTCATTGATATGATAACCGGCAATGATTTTAGCATCAAGTGCTTGCTGAAGTGTGTAAGCAACATGAAGTCGTGTTTTGATACCACGCAATTGGTTAGCCGGTGTACCGTCAGGGTTAATTGTCTTCTTAATGTTTTCAATTTCATCAGCTGAATAACCGTTAGAACTATTAGTATCCCAATCCTTATATTCGCCTGAACCTGCTGCTGTTTCTACTTGATAGTCATATGCATCACTCTTAAGAATGTCACCTGTTGACTTATCCCATGATGGAATTGCATTTTGAGAACCGATGCTTACAGTACTTAATGTGCTGTCATCAACATGCTTTGTTTGTGCAGTTGTCAAATCATATGTCTTATAATCTGAAATTTCATCATAGAAGAAAACACCATCAACAGATCTAGCACCAAAGCTCTCATTATTTCTGTATCTTATAGCATAAGTACTGATAGCATTTGGGTCCGAGGTATCAACTACCATATTAGTAGGGTAGTTGGCAACAAGTTTTTCTTTCTTACCAAATGCATTTGTTGAAACAACCTTGTTATCGCCTTCGCCTTTAGATTGGTTTGCATCATTAAGTTCTTTACCTTGGAATGTAACCTTCTGGAGTGAACCGTCATCATTATATGTATAGCTATAAACAGCTTCCTTCCAACCTGTTGCAGTTGTCATATACTTATAAGCAGAAACTGTGTTGCCTGGTGATACTACTGTACCGTCAGCAAGAACTATATCATAATTGAAACGAACTTCACATGAGTTTGAAGTTGCACCGTTGCTTGAATTGAATGAGATAGGAACATCACTGATTGTATAACTTTCTGTCGGAGCAATTAAGCTTGACGGAGCTGGAAGTGATGTTTCATTACCGTTGTTATCAATCTTGGTAACAGAAGTTACATTATAATAATAACGAGAAAGCTGCTTAACTTCACCGTTTGAAATATATGCTTGGTTAAGACCTACTGAATTGTTAGTAATTGTAACATTATCGTTGCAGCTACCATTGCTTGTAGTCTTAACTGATGGGTTATCAAAGCTTGCTGAAGCAGTCTTAAGCTGATGAGTTCCGATTGGAGTGATAGCTTCAGGAATGAAAGAGTTAACTGCTGAAAGAGCAAAGAAAATACCCCTCATAACTGAATCGCCATACTTGCCAGCATCACCCTTTGTGCTGTCTGCACCATAACCGGTGAATTCAACAAAGTTGCAAAGAGCCTTTTGGATTGCACCGAGGTCATTACCGCCGGTACCTGCAAGAGTTTTAACCTGAAGTAAATCATCAAATGGCTTGTTGTCACCGTTTGACTTAGGAACTATGGTTGTGAAATTCTGCGGCTGTGTAGAATAACGCTTACCGAGGAGACCGTTGATAAGGTCAGCAAGCAAATCATAAACAGTATTTACAAAACCTTTTGACTGAATCGGTTCAGCAGATACGATTGTGAGAAGTTTGTAAACGAAATTAGATACGCCACATAAACCGTTGTCTTTCTTATCTGCAATATTAAGAACTGAAAGAACTACATCGTTCCAGATAAGGTCATGTGAATCGAACTTACCGTATTCCTTGCCTTGGAGTGTACCAAGAATAGGGAAGAGCTTGTTAGCAATTTTATCAATATTTTCCCAAAGGTCATTTGTAAGAGCGCTGTTACCTTTATCATCGCAAATACCAAGAAGAGCTGCAACACCCATTGCTCTTTCACCTGAGTTAGGGCTCTTCATTGAGTAATCTCCACCGTAGTAAAGAACTACTGAATTCAAGAGGTCAAAAATTGTAGCACTTGAATTAACAGGTTCGTTTTCTGTCTTCCAAGTTTTGCCTTGGTATGTTACAGGAACATATCCTTCAAGTACATATGCAACTGCATCACGAGCCATAGGAAGAATTGTACCTTCAAGTGTTGCGTTGATTGTACCGTCGGTTACTTTTACAAGTGATGAATAATCCTTATTAGGAAGTACATATGATAAGTATTCTTTAAGGCATACATAAGCAACTGCTTCTGCGTCCTTACAACCATCCCATTCTGATGGGTGGATAATTTCTTGAAGCTTGCCTGCACCAAGGTCAACCTGGCCGATACAAGCAACAAGCATAGGAACCATTGCTGATTCAAGATTTGCTTCTGAAAGAACAGCATCAGCACCGTTAGCATCATAGAATGCCTTGAGGATGTTAGCGTCAGTAGCATCTGCTGTGTACTGAATCATCTTAAGTGCATTGTTAACGAGTGTTGAAGTGATTTTTCTGATTGTTCCATCATTGATTGATTCAACACCGTTTGCCTTTGTAGTTTGAGATTTTGCCATTTCCGGACGATTGCCCTTAATGTTATCTCTTTGTGGGAACAAATCATTAACTGCTGCAACAAGTGCATCGTTAAAGCCTGCTACCATTGAACTGTAATTTGAATATTCATTTTTAAAGAAATCGTCAATATTCTTTGTTCCGGTTTGTGCAAAGTAAAGGTTGATAGGACCTGTTTGCATATCGAAACCGTAGTCAGCAAGAGGGCTGTATCTTAACTTAGCAAAGAGCTTTGTTTCATCAATATCTGACCACTTGCCTGTTGATGTTTTATCAGCTGCACGGTCAAATGAAAGCTGTTCCTTAGCTTTTGCAATAAATTCATCTGCTGATTTATCGCCATAAGCTTTGTAATTAGCTTCAGCCCATTCGTTAATCTTTGCCTGGGTATAGTTAGCAGCAATATTGCTTGAATCCCATTTACCCTTTTTGTCGAAATAATAATAGTATGCATTATCAAGATTTCTGTCACCCTGGGTGTTTACATGGAGAAGCTTGACTGTACCCTTGAGAACTGTATCCCAAGCAAGATCAAGTGCTGTATAACCTAATTTGAAAAGAGAATCGGTTGGCTTAAATGTAAGCTTTGTTGTTTGCTCTGTTGCATAACCGTTTGCATCCGGATGTCCATAAGCAAAAAGAAGAACATTAAGCGGATTGCCGTCATCATCTTTAAATTCGCTTGAATATACAAGGTTAGGGTCATAACCGAGTTTAGCAGCAGCTGCTGCATAATCCGAGCCTGACTTAGTCATTTCAGCCTTGATTTCAAGATAACGAGTAGCTGATGTATCCTGGATAGGTTTGAGTGAGCCATCTTCGTTCTTTTCATTATATTCTTGGTTATATGTAACGAGAACGCTTATCTTCTGAAGAAGCTCGGTAGAGAGCTTATCGAAAAGCTGGTCATCATATACCCATTGGGTTTTACCACTCTTGAAATCATTGATTTCATCCTGTGTATACCATTTTGTATAGTTGAAAATAAGCTGCTGAACAATGTTATATACAAGGTTTGTAGCATAACTTTCATCACTGAATCCTAATGGACCTGCAAGAATCTTGTAGATATTAACCGCACCCTTAAGAGCACCGAGGTTGAAATCACCTCTTAATATCTGACCGATTACATCCTTGCCGGCATAGTCAGCTGAGTTGATTTGAAGAAGAGCAAGTGCTCTCTTAACAATTTCAGTTGAAGAGTAGTTTTCTCTTGTAACATGCCAGAAATTCTTGTTATTATCACTTGAAGCTACTGATTTAAGCTGAATGTTACCTGCGTCACCAACAACACCTCCGTATTTGTAAAGAAGACCTGAAACACTTTCAAGTGTAAGCATTACACCATCAACACTGTCAAGGTTAACAGTTAAAGTATACTTTACAATACCAAGCGCATTGATGTTAAGATGCTTATTAGCGCCATCCCATGTCATAAACTTTGTAATATCGGATGGAAGATTTGCAAGAAGGTTGTAAACTGTTGGAGCAATCGTAGGAAGCATAAGGTCCGCATAGTCAAGCAATGCTGTTGCAGCCTGTTCATCAGAAAGAATATTCCAAGCAAGGTCGTTATATTCTAACGCGTCATCTGTATACTGCTTTTCTGAACTAACAGGTGCAGCGTGAGCTGAAAATGCACATGTTAAACAAGAAGCAGCCATAAGAACAGCCATAAACAATGCAAGCAGCTTATGGGAAAACTTTTTTGCTTTCGTTTTCATTTTTTACCTCCGTAAAATTTTAAAAAATTTAAAGTGAAGTGTTAACATATTGTGCATAATGCCCGTCGCAATCTCTGACCATCAGGCAATCTGAATTAGAATGAAGGCTCATTACAAGCCGCAGCATTAAATTGGCGCAATATGTGCTTTAAACACAGTATAATTATTACATACAGCCACCCGAAAGTCAATAAGTTAAACCTACAATCCTCATTTTTGTAACTTTAGCCAAAAACGGCTTCGTTTTTTTGTCACTCTGCACAATTCATTTACGAAAATTTTACAGTTTGTTAATAATTTCAAGACGAAAAATAAACTTTTTGCAGTGAGTAAAGCAGCAATACTTTACACAAATTTTACATTTGTAAAGATTTATAGCTTTACATTCTTGCAAATTTTTAATGTACTATCTCTCTGCTTTTGTTCGTTTTTCAGTCATTTTTAAGAACTTCGATGTTTGTTAGACATAATTTAAGAATCAGTCCATTTAGCAACACGCCATTGTCAAAATTCAAATGCAAAATATGTTGAAATTCACAATAAATTCAAAATATGTTATAAAATTATTGACTTATTAGATTTTATTTGATATAAATATATTGTATTTGTTAATACGCGTGTGGATATCCTGCGCCTAAAAAGCAGTTTTTGTGTAGAAACTGTGTAATGAACAAATACTGCTCGGCGCATAATCCAAAATGCGTTACCATACGACAAAGTTCGTAAATCATATTGTAAAGGAGAGAAAATTTATATGAGAACGAGCAAAAAAATACTCAGCTTTTTCTTAGCTGTGGTAATGGTCGTGACCACTTGTTCAGTTGGATTTACTGCATTTGCAAAAAACAGTAATGACAACCCATTGTGGAACACTTCCAGCGTTAATGCTTCATCTGCTTTTGAAACAGCGAACACTTTAGCAGATAAGCTTCCGTCCCTTCTCATGGGCATAGACGCAGTATCAAAAGTAGTCTATGAAAAAGGGGCAATCAATCTTGGTACAACTGTTGACAAGTTGACTAAAGACCAAAAAACTTCAATTGGAGAGAATACAACGCTTTCCGAAATGTTGCAGGCACTTCAGCCTACACTTATCGGTGAGATAGGCAAAGTTTCTCAAAAAGATTTTGTAGTGGGAATTTTCGGTGATACCGAAGCAAATGTTTCAAACTATGATTTCCTTAACCAAATTGACAGTTCCATCAACTATTTTTCACTTGCCGGACTTTGCTATAATGCTATTGCAAACAAAACTTATAGCAAAAGCGTGCTTTCTGCACTTGAAAAGATACTTTACGGTTCAGGCGAAAGAAAATTAGAAGACACAGACGCAAATGGCGACAAAGTTACTTACAATCAAAACAGCCTGTGGTATTTGGCTACACTTGCAGGAAGCAAAAAAGCCGGCAACACAGCATTTGATATTGATGCTGCACTTGAAACACTTGCCCAAATTGCAGAAAAGTACAATGATAAGGCTACTCCTGTTGAATTCAATTCACTTGCTGACCCATACGGAGATTATGATTGCCTCACAATCGGTGCATCATACGAACTTGCTACACTTTCACAGCTTAAGGCAGTTGATTATGCCCTTAATGCTGAACAGATCAGTACTGTAAATCAGCTTTGCAACTATTTGAATTCCACATACAAAGCATTTGGCATTGATTTAGGTCTTTCGGATGTTGCTGACTGCATTTATTATTATTTGGGTATTGGTTGTAACTTTGTTTACGACTTGAACGCACTCCCATATTTGAAGCTTATTATTGACGGCGGATATAATTACAAAGATTATAGTGAAGAATCAGCATTTTTAAATGACTCATTAGATGTCAATGCTAGAGATCCGCAAGGTGAAATGAGCCAATTTGCACCGGGAGAACTCAAAACATTCTCTACACTTGATTCACTCAGAGAGCAAATCGGTGCGGTTATTGCTAAAACATACGGTTACACTTCAATTGACGATGCCGCTGCAAAGCTTTGCGCAAGGGATAATGTAACAGACAACAATGCAGTTCTTAAAGAATTCCTTGTAGATTTTGAAATTTTTGCCGACTTCTTCATTGGTAGTGATAAGCCTGCGGTAGATAGTAGCTATGATGGTTCTTACAAAACATATATCTTAAAAGGCATCATCGTAAACTTTGCAACAGACAGCAAAGGTAACAAAATCAGCCTTGCAGATATTGATAAAGCAATTAACAAGGAAATGCCTGCCGGCTTTAAAACCGATTGGCAGGACGGAGAAGATTTCTTTATTTCCGATGAAGACCTTGAACAAATGTATTGCATTATGAATGCTCTTAGCAATATAAATAGCCAAAATCCGGAAATTTTGTTAGAGTACTTTGAAAAAGGCAGTACCACATATACGGACAAGAACGATGGCAATAAAAAGAAAACATTTCTTTTACCTGATTCGATTAAAGAAACTGCATTTCAGAATTACTTTGCTAAATTCTTGGAAAAATACAAACAAACTAATAACACCAGTCAAGAAACAAAGCGTGAAGTGCTTATCAATGTATTTGCAGGTGACTTTGGCAAAAACCGTGCTAACAGAACTGATGAATACTATGAAAATCCTACTCTTCTTGATACAGCAAATTCAGATGAAGGCGCAGGAATCAACAAATATAAGCACACAAATTATAACTATTCAAAAGCAACAATCAATGAATGGGCAAACAGAGCTTATTATTATGCACTTTCATCATATTTTCGCTCACTTTTCTCTGTATCAAGTAGTAATATATCAAGTAATGAAAACCAGCTTGATGTTATCAACTATGAAGACAGCTTACTTCCAAGTCTTATTGAACAATCAAAAGGTAAAATAACCCGCACAGAAGATGAGAACAAAGCTCTTGTTGCAAGTGCAACTCAAATTTATCTTCCTTTAACAAAGGCAATCAGCGGTGAAGAAGGAACAGAAATTTGCAACACCCTTCTTAACGGATTTATTGAAAACTTCCTTGATCCAAACGGAACGATAGGTAACATTGTTAGCGGAGCAATTGAGGCACTTGCCACTTCAAAGATTAACCTTATTGCAGCTACCAAAGATGTTTGGGTTAATCTTATTAAATCACCGATTGAAACAATATTTAATCTTCTTCCGCTTGTTGTAGCACTTATAAACGAAGTTGTTGAACCTATATTATTCAGTGCTGAATCGGGTGAAACTGCAAAGCACGATTTTATTATGAAGGCATTGGGCGACAGCGATATTTTCTATAATCTCACAGCTACATACGGTTCATACATCGGTATTGAAAAACTTGCTTGGGACCTTAACGAAATGCTTCCGTTGCTTATGCATTGGCTCCAAAATGACGGTTCTTATGACAAGATGGGCGGCACATATTGGAATAACGGTGCTGAAAAGGTTAACAAAATCACCGATTATGTTGATTTCCCTAATGGTCTTTTCAACGGTGGAGAAAAAAAGAACATCACAGCAGAAGCTATTATCAACAAGCCTGCTTTGGTTTCTAAATATCAAAAAGCTGTTGACGGCAAAGGTAATGAACTTACAACTAAAGTTGTAGAAGAAAAGAAAACAAAAACAGAAGTAGATGAAAACGGTGTTTCAAAAACAGTTGATTATACCGATAATGTTACATACTATACATATAAGAATGTAACAAGCAGTAACATTTCAGATGTTCTCGGAAACATTTCATCAAGTACTAAATTTACTGTTTACAGTGTATACGAAGCAAAAGTACCTAAAATCACAGGTATTTACATTGCCGATAAAGCACTTAAATATGCTAAAATCAGCGGACTTGATAAAGTTCTTAAGAAAGCATTTACAGATGATAAGGGCGTTCTTTCAGACACAAATGCTCAGCTTGCAACCGGACTTACAGAAGTAATCAGTGAAATTGCAGGATTATTTACAACAGCAGTTGATACTTATGTAAAAACCCCATCACTCAGAAATCAGATTAAAGGTTTTGATGACCAGGGCTATGTTGCTAACAGCGGACTTAACAACTTAATGGTTGCTATTCCACAGCTCTTCGATATTATGGAAGACCTTGGAGCAGATAAGTACGGTGTCAGCAAAAATGCATGGACATACTGCTATGACGGTAAATTTAAAACAACTGAAAAAGATACGCAAACATCTGACGGTGTAAAGCATTACACAATTGTTTCTAACACAAAGGTAACCGAATTCAAGTCATTTGCAGAAAAGCCAAATCCAACAGACATTTTTGACAGCTTTGTTGGTATCTTTGTAGAAGATTGGCTTGATGCAATCCTCGGTCTTGCAAACAATATTATTGATTCAGACAACAGCGCATTTGCAAAGAACCTTCCTATCATTACAGGTGTTCTTCAGTCAATCGGCGGATTTGGCGAAACAAGTGCACTTACAGACTTGTTTAACAGCATTTTCCAAATCACCCGTGAAAGCAAATACAGCTTTACATTTGAAAAGCAGGCAAGCGGATTTGTCGGACTTGATAAAGACAATGCTTACTTCCTTATCACTAATGTAAGCAAGCTTGTAGATGTAATTCAAAGTCTTGTTAAATCATTTAAGAAGACTGACAATACAAATAAAAATACAAATAATAATACAACAACTGCTCCTACACAGGCAGTTCAAACTCCTAACTCATCAGTTGACATTTCAGCGTATAAGAGCAAAGATGTTAAGAGTGTTGACAGCACAATTGAAAAGCTTGATAAAGCATTGTCATCTCTCCTTGCTGATTCAAGAATCAATGGCTATTCAATCAACAAAACAAATAATATTATTGTCGGCGTAATTTCATTACTTTCAAATTACATCGGTGCTAACTCAGCAAATGCAGTAATAGATTTACTTAATACCTATTTATATTACCTTAACGGTGAAGATTCACGCTCAGCTGATTCTAACGGTAATGTTAACCCTAAGGATATCTACACAAATGAAGGACTTACCACAGTAGTAGTAAGAACTTATGCACTCATTGAATCACTTGTTGCAAACCTTACTGATAAGTACGCTTATTCATACACAGGTGCAAACAATGTTTCAGCTAAATACAATCTTATCAGCGAAGCAGTTAACGGACTTATTTCTCCTGACTCATTAGCTGTAAGAATTAAAGACACAGATATTAAGAATGCCAGCGGTAAACTTAAGAAGCTTGCAAGCTGGAGCGATGCTGTTAATGACAACGGAACACTCAATGTAAGCATTAACTGGGGTGTTTCAGCCGGCAACAGAGATGAGTTTATGAATGGTCTTTCAACATCACTCAGACTTCTCACATCTATTATCGGCGTACTTCTTATTGACACAGGCATTTACGAAAATGCACTTTATCCGGTTCTTAATACAATCGCAGTAAAAACAGGCATCACAGTTGATACTCCTGAAAAGTTCGCTGACAAGAGCAATCCATACCGTGATGAAGTATTTGTAGGAATTGTTAACCCAATCGTTGCATTACTTGACAAATTCTTTGAAAAACCTGTAACTACATTGTTGAACCTTGTATCGGCTATCGGTGTTATATTAGATGACACAACAGCTCCTACACTTGCTTCAACAATTGCAAACGCTGTTAAACCTATTTCAAATGAAGTTAACGGACTTGCAAAAATCCTCAGAATAAGCAATGGTACTCTTGGTGCAACATCACCTACTCTTGCTTCATTCCTTGAAAACATTGCTACTAAAACATTCGGTAAATTGGTAACAGTTAATGATAAGCAGGAAATCGGTATTGAAGTAAAGGGATACCTCCTTTCAGGTAATAATATTATACCTATTATAAATACACTTCTTGCTAAAACAGGCATTAAGCTTAATAACATTAACTGGAATGCACTCGGCAAAACAGCTTCTCCTGCTCAAACACTTCTTTATGTTCTTGATTATGTAATTGAATTCGTAAAGACAAACAATAATCTTACCACAATCATTCAGTTGATTATGGGCAACAACAAGATTAGCAAGGGAATTCAAAAGCTTATCAAGTACATCGAAACAGGTAAGCTTGACGCTATGGGACTTCTTAAAGTTATCGGCAAGCTTCTTGACTTCACTCAGTCACCAACAGAAGTTTACTGGACTTATAAGAATTACAAGGGTACATCATTAAACTTTAAGTATCCTGACGGAATTACAGCTTATGATGCAAATAACGCTGTTTCACAGCTTGACACAGCAGTTGATGCAGTTATGGCTCTTCTCGCCAACTTCGGTGTAGTTAACGCATCAAATCTTAAGAGCATTGTCAGCGGATTGGCATTTACAAACGCTAACCTCACATCTCTTGCAAAGGCACTTTACGGTGCGCTTGATACCAAGAAGATTTCACCATATCTCAATATGGTAGGCATTGCAGTATCACCAAAGGGTGTTGCTAATCTCCTTGTAGATAAGAGCTATGGCAAAACTTACACTTCAGCAGCCAACACACTTAAGAAGGCAAAGAGCTGGAAGAAAGTTAAAACAATTAACTGGGGCTTCAAAGATGGTTCAGCAAAGGCAGAGCAGGGCTTTATCAATGCTCTTGCAGCAATCCTCCGTCCTGTAAACAGCGTTCTTGCTGTATTCCTCAATGAAGGAAAGATTGACCTCAGTAATATCAATATCAAGAAGGCTTCAACTTCATTTGATATTAAAGACAGCAACGGTAAAGTAACAAGCAAAGTTGCACTTACTTATATGCTTAAGAAAGGCGTTCTCACTCTTACCCTTAAGGATGATATGAACCCTGACTCAAAGCTTTCAACAATTAAGCTTGATCTTAACGCTCTTAATGTAGGCGTTAACGGTATTAACGGTTATGAAGGCGCAATTGTTCCTCTTCTTGATGTTCTTCAAGTAAGTAACAGCAAGATTAAAACATTTAAGCAGTATCAAAAAGATTGCAAGAAGGCTAAAGATAATGTAATTCTTGATGTTCTCAATCCTCTTATGAGCTTTGTAGATACACTTCTTGATAAGCCATTTGATACACTCACATCTGTTCTTCCAAACCTTGCATACTTTATTGATAACAACGGCATAGGCCAGTTACTCGATAATCTCCTTGCTCCTGTTACAAACATTCTTAAAACTGCTAAATCAGCAGGTGTGGATGTTGATAAGATTCTTACAATGGTACTCGGCAAGGACCTTGGCAAAGTTGTTACAAACGCACTCAAGGTTAAAGGTGTTAAGCTTAACATCAAACTTGCAAACCTTAAGTCTTGCAACATTCAAGATATTGTAGTTCCTCTTCTTAACTCATTACTTAAGAAGACCGGTATTAAACTTCCTGAATTTAAGTGGTCAACAATCGCATCACACGGTAAGGTTGTTACATCTAAATCAATGGTTAAGAATGCCGAAGGCAAGTTTACAAATAAGGAAGTAATTGCTGATAAGGGCGAAGTTCTTGTTGCAGTTCTCCGTTATATTGCAGATACTCTTGTTAAGAACTCAAAATCTATCAAATCACTTATTACTTCAATTAAAGCTATTAAGAGTAATGATATGCTCAAATCTATCATCTCAACTGTATTCACTACAATCGGCCTTGCTGATAAGGATGATATTGTTCGTGCAGTATTCTACTTCTTAACAGGCGAACCTACTAATGCATTCTGGGATTACACAGCTTATAAGACAGGATCATATGACTTCTCTTATCCTGAAAGTGTTGATGTTGACTTCCTTAAGAATCTTCCTCCAATGCTTGACGGACTTGTAGGCGGTTTGGTTGACGGCGGTCTTACCAAGTTAATCGGCGGTCTTATCTTCAAGGATGACATTATTAACTCACTTCTTACCGGACTTTACGGTGCAATTGAAGGTGTTAAGGTTGGCGACGGTTCACTCGTTTCTCTCCTTGCACAAACTAACATTGACTTCTCAACAAGCAATGTTGCTAAACTTCTTACAGATGAATCTTACGGTCAAACTTATGCTGCAAATGCAAGCGTAATCGCAAAGGCAGGTTCATGGTCAAAGGTTAACACAGCATCACTTAAGTGGGGTGTTAAGGATGCAGATACATTCTTCCACGCACTTGTTGCAGTTCTCCGTCCTATCTACGGCGTACTCGATGTACTTCTTAATGATGCATCACTCGGAATCTTTGACATAGTAAGAATTCCTGGTTCAAACGGTTATACATCATCAATCGTTCCTCTTATGGAAGCATTCTCAATGTATAACATCAAAACTCAGTATCAATACAGAGAAGATATAAACGAAGCTTACGATAATATTCTTCTTGATATTATCAATCCTCTTTGGGATAAGGTTGAGGATATACTTAATGCTCCTCTTGAAACATTGTTTGCAATGCTTCCAAACCTTGCACTCTTCATTGGTAATGACGGACTTTGCCAGATTCTTGACAACCTCCTCACTCCGATTTCAGCTCTTGTTGATGCTATCAAACCAATAGTTGATCTTAATACTCTCTTACCTGCACTTCTTAAGGCACTTAAAGTTGACCTTAATGCAATTCTCGGTAAGATTGGTGTTACAAACTTCACTCTTGACATCTATGACCTTAATGCAACACTTAAGCCACTCCTTGGCGGTGACGCTATTATTCCTCTTGTAAATAATATCCTTGGTCTTATTAAGATTAAGGGCACACCACTCGGAATTAAACTTAATGATGTAGATTGGTTGAAGCTTGCAAGCCACGGTAAAGTAATTACAGACACTTCACAGGCTGCTACATACGGTGCAAGAATTTATATTGAAGGTGATTCATCAGAAACACTCATTGCAGTACTCGGCTACTTAATCGAAACTGTTAACACAGGCGATAACTTCAAGAACATAAGTGATCTTATCACAGGTCTTGTAGGCGGTAACGAAACTGTATCCGGAGTTGTTAATCAGGTTCTTCCTGTTCTTCAGGGTGATACTGATACAGTTATTGCTTCTCTTGTAGACCTTCTTCAGACAATGGCATAAACATAAAGTTTTAGCCGAAATAAAAATCAGGGGCAACTCCAAAAGGAGTTGCCCTTTTTGACTGTCGATAAAGTGGCTAAAGCGCGCCTCGTTGTAATTGTCATAGAGTTGCCCTTTATCTTTTTATATTTATAAATAAAAAATCTTGTATTACCATTAAAAATAAGATATAATAGCAAATGAATTATATCTTTTACTTGGTGGTGATGTTATGCTTCTCGGCAAGGCAGCCAAAGGAAGAGTTGTTAAACCTATAAATTCTGTTGACGAAAGCGGTTATGTTTATCCCTTAAATGTAGTTGAAATTAACGGACATAAAAACCAATATGCTTTTGTAATGGGAGTAACTCACACAGTATGCAATTTTGACGGTAGAATTATTGCAGCACTCATTCCTAAAGACTCTGAGAACAAAAATTTAAAAACTATGTGGATTATGGCGTCACGCAGTTCACGCTATATAAATCAAGACATTTTACAGGTTATTGATGTTGAAAACGATTTTCCGCAACACAACCTCATTTGCTACTATGAATCAAGTGCCGGCGCAGTTGTATATAGGTCAATTAAAGGAAAGCTTCGTTATCTTCTTATTAAAAACAAACGCTCGTCAAATTGGGGATTTCCTAAAGGCCATCTTGAAATGGGCGAAACAAAATATGATGCAGCAAAAAGAGAAGTGCTTGAAGAAACAGGGCTTCATATCCGTATTCAACTTGGATATGAGGGAATATCAAAATACAAGCTTAGAAATAATGTTGATAAAAAAGTTTCAATCTTTGTTGCAACTACCGATGATATGCGAACCATAGTTCAGGAAGAAGAAATTGATGACTTTATGTGGCTTGCTTATGACCAGGCAATTGGATTTTTATCATTTGAAAATGATAAAAAAATATTGCGTGAAGCAGTTGATTTCTTACTTAAAAACAATCTTATTGTTACAAAAGATATTCCTCTGCCGCAAGATGTTCAAAAAGAAATGGAAATAAAAGAGAAACTTAGGCAGGAAAGAATAGCACAAATGGAAAGGCAAAAGCAATTTACCCCGCCGCAGAAAAGCAAGCAACAAATAAGATATGAAAATTATAAGAAAAAGCAAAAACAAAAATATAAAGAAAATCTAAAAAAAAGCAAATAATAAAACCACAAATCTAAAGGAGAAATAATTTATGGTTCAAGAACTTTGTAGAAATTTGCAGGAATTTTTAACCTCTCACGGAATACCTGATTGGCTTGTTGTATTTATAATTTCACTCTGCCCTATATTAGAATGCAGACTCGGTATGTTCACGGCAATCGTGCTGTTGCAGATGAACCCATTTGTTGGCTTTATTATCAGCTTTTTAGGTAATATATTGCCTATTCCTTTTATACTTCTTTTAATAAATTGGATTTTTGACTTATTAAAGAAAGTTCCCGGCATAAATAAATTCGTTTATTGGCTTGAAGATAAAACATTAAAAAAGAGAGATAAAATTGATAAATACGGTATTTGGGGACTTCTTATTTTTGTGGCAATTCCGCTTCCGGGTACAGGCGGATGGACCGGCGCACTTCTTGCTTCCCTCCTCCATCTTGATAAGAAAAAGAGTTTTATTGTAATTTCACTCGGTGTGTTCATTGCAGGCCTTATTATTACATTATTAAGCCTTGTAGTAGGTAATGCAGTATTTAACTGATATGGATAAGGAATATAAAGCACTTATCAACCTTTGCAAAAATTATATTAACAATAACGCCTTTATTTTCGATACAAGCGTTGATTACAAAAAAATTTACAGATATGCAAAGGTTCATAACCTTTTGGGAATTGTTAACTGTGCAGTTGCCAATGCTGAAAATAAAAATGATATATCGCCAAAATTTAAAAATGCGGTTGAAAACAGCTTTTTTGATTTGATATACCTTGCAAACCTTCAATCAAATATGCTCAAAGAAGTGAAAACGCTTCTCAAAGCTTCTGAGGTGCCGTATATCGTGTTTAAAGGTGCAGTGCTTAAACAGAGCTACCCTGTGCCTGAAAGTCGCGTTATGGGCGACATAGACATTCTTATCAAAGAATGTGACCGAAACAAAGTTAAAAAGCTTCTCACATCAAACGGTTTTGACTGCATTAAGCAAAATGGGCCGGTATATAACTATGTTAAAAACAATGTTTTGTTTGAAATTCACACAAAGCTTATAAACCATTATGATGAAGAACCTTTTTGCAATGCATTTGATTATGCTGTATTTGACGGATTTGAGGGAACATTTGATAATGATTTTCACTTTGCATATCTAATTGCACATACTGCACACCATTTCAAATTTTACGGTGCGGGAATTAAGCTTATTGTTGACCTTGCAATTATGCTTAAAAATTCAAACATTGATTTAGTACGGGTTTTTGAATATTTAAAACCCGTAGGCCTTGAAACATTCGGCAAAACAATGCTTAATGTTTGCAACAATTTTTTTGGGTACGGTGTCAATTACAATATTGATACAAAAGAAGTTGAAGAATATCTTTGCAACTGCGGTGCATTTGGCAATGATAATGAAAATAACGGTATTGCCATTGCAAGAAAAGAGCTTGAAAAAGGTAGAAAAGTTTCATCTTTTATGACAAAGCTTCGCCTGCTCTTTCCGCCGTATAAAAAGCTTAAGGATATTGATTATATAAAATTTATTAACGGTAGGCCTTGGCTTATTTTGTACGCTTGGGTGTATCGAATTATTTATAATTTTAAACACAAAAAAGAATTTATGCTAAATGCAGTAAATTCGCTTGATGATGAAAAGACGTATATTTTAGCTCAAAAGGAGCTTGAGATGTTTAAGGAGATAGGTTTAGAATGAAGTACATTGCTATAATTTTAATTGCTGTTTTGTTGGTATTACTTGTTTTATTCGTTTCTTGGTTTTTGAATATGAAAGCTAACGGTAAATGTCCGATATGTGCTTTAAAGAAAGTATTTATTCCGACTTCGCTCACCATTGACATCGGCGAAGAGGAGGATTATTCAAACGAGGTTGCAAAAACGCCGCCGATGGGATGGTCAAGCTGGAATACATTCAGAAATAATATTGATCAAGATATAATTATGCAGACAGCCCACGCCATGAAAGACAGCGGCCTTGCAAACGCGGGATATGAATTTATTAACCTTGATGATTGCTGGCAAAGCTCTCTTCGTGACAGCGATGGTAAATTGCAGGGTGACCTCGGCACTTTCAGTCGCGGTATACCTAATCTTATTAAAGATATTAACTCACTCGGCTTAAAGGTAGGGCTTTATTCATCAAACGGTACACTCACCTGTGAGGATTTGCCTGCATCACTCGGCAATGAAAGGCTTGATGCCAAAACGCTTGCATCTTGGGGATGTGAATTTTTCAAATATGATTTTTGCCACCATGACAGAATAAGCGGTGACTGCCCGGCGATTGAACATATAGAAATTACAAAGCAAAAAAGTGCATTTGAGCTTGATTTAAGGCCGGAGGACGCACAGTTTACCGGAAGAGCAAAGATTATTAAAATGCCCGATGTGCCAAGCAAAAAGGCTATCGGATTTATTAGCCACGGTTCAGGCTCGGCAAGCTTTGATTTTGATATTGATACAAAGGGTGAATATGTATTAACCTTTGTTTTCCATAAATCAAGAGCAAAGAAAAAGCAGTATATGCAAATTGATATTAACGGCAAAATGCATGAACTTTTCTTCCCTGAAACAAAAGGTTTCAGCCCTTTGGGAAGGCAGCAAATTGTGGTTGAACTTGCAAGCGGCACAAACCATATGACAATCAAAAACCCTATTGTAACTAATATTGATTCATCTTTTGTTCAATATAAGCGTATGGGTGACGCACTTAAAGAAGCAACGCAAATGTGGGCAAAAGTTACAAGAACACCGGAAAAGCCTATAACATTTTCAATATGCGAATGGGGTACTGCACGCCCATACATTTGGGGCGCAAAGGCAGGTTCAATGTGGCGCACAACACCTGATATTATGCCTAAATGGAGCAGCATTGTTTGGATATATAACCGCACATTAAAGCTTTACAAATATGCGGGTGCGGGCCACTGGAATGACCCTGATATGCTGGAAGTCGGCAACGGAAATCTTGACGATAATGAAAACAGAGCGCATTTTTCACTTTGGTGTATGCTTGCCGCTCCGCTTATGCTAGGCAATGATATTAGGCAATTTGTAACAAACGGTATGCCTGATAAAGAAAATAACACGCTCAAAATAGTTACAAACAAGCATATGATTGCAGTTGACCAAGACGCTCTCGGCAAACCGGCAAAAAGGATTAAAAAAGAAAGCGGAATTGATATTATTGCAAGGCCGCTTGCAAACGGTGATGTTGCACTGTGCTTGTTTAATACAAAATCTTCCACAAAAAGCGTAAGCTTCAAGCTTGATGAACTTGTTAAAGACAAGTATTTGGGTATTGAAGAAGTACCGACAGGATATGAACTGCACGACTTGTGGACTGACGAGCGCACAACCGGAACTACTATTTCGGCATCTATACCTAAACATTCAACGGTAGTTTACAGAATCAAACCGGTAAATGAATAATATATATGATAGACCTTGAGAAAGTGAGATAAATTTTGTATTTTGCGAGTGGGAGCTGTTTTATTCTCAC
>ERZ791840.224-NODE-224-length-42951-cov-10.091057_pt1 | contig 42951 bp, 35 predicted proteins | sample MGYA00510291_ERZ791840 | MGnify/ENA primary metagenome ERZ791840 (study PRJEB30046, sample SAMN00715256) | human gut metagenome | study: EMG produced TPA metagenomics assembly of the A metagenome-wide association study of gut microbiota in type 2... | reverse complement strand
AACTCGCGCAGCAGGCGGTCCACGATGATCTCCAGATGCAGCTCGCCCATACCGGCGATGATGGTCTGGCCCGTCTCCTCGTCGGTGTAGGTGCGGAAGGTGGGGTCTTCCTCGGCCAGCTTGGCCAAAGCGACGCTCATCTTCTCCTGACCGGCCTTGGTCTTGGGCTCGATGGCCACGCGGATCACGGGCTCCGGGAACTCCATGGACTCCAGGATGATGGGATGCTTCTCATCACACAGGGTGTCGCCGGTGGTGGTATTCTTCAGACCCACCACGGCGGCAATATCACCGGAGTAGACGGACTCGATATCCTCGCGGTGGTTGGCGTGCATCTGCAGGATGCGGCCCATACGCTCGCGCTTGCCCTTGGTGGCATTGAGGACCGAGGAACCGGTGGTCAGCGTGCCGGAGTAGACACGGAAGAAGCTCAGGCGGCCCACATAGGGGTCGGTCATGATCTTGAACGCCAGGGCTGCAAACGGCTCGTCATCGGAGGACTTGCGCTCCTCTTCCTCGTCGGTCTTGGGGTTGACACCCTTGATGGCCGGCACGTCGGTGGGGGCGGGCATATAGTCCACGATGGCGTCCAGCAGCTTCTGTACGCCCTTGTTGCGATAGCTGGAACCGCAGGTCACGGGCACCATCTCCACAGCACAGGTGGCCTGGCGGATGGCGGCGCGGATCTTGGCGGTGGGGATTTCCTTCCCCTCCAGATACAGCTCCATGATCTCATCATCGAACATGGAGACCGCATCCAGCAGCTTCTCGCGGTACTCGTTGGCAAGGTCGACCATATCCTCGGGGATAGGCTCCACGCGCATATCCTTGCCTAACTGATCGTAATAGATATCGGCATCCATCTCCACCAGGTCGATGATACCCTTGAAGGTATCCTCCTTCCCGATGGGCAGCTGGATGGGGACGGCGTTGGCCTTCAGACGGTCGTGCACCATGTCCAGCACGTGATAGAAATCCGCGCCGGTGATGTCCATCTTGTTGACGTAGATCATCCGGGGGACATGGTAGTGATCAGCCTGACGCCACACAGTCTCGGACTGGGGTTCCACACCGCCCTTGGCACACATGACGGTGACAGACCCGTCCAGCACACGCAGAGAACGTTCCACCTCAACAGTGAAGTCCACGTGGCCCGGGGTGTCAATGATGTTGATACGCGTCTGGGGGAACTGATCCTTGGAGCCCTTCCAGTAGCAGGTGGTCGCGGCGGAGGTGATGGTGATACCACGCTCCTGCTCCTGCTCCATCCAGTCCATGGTAGCGGTACCCTCGTGCGTCTCACCCAGCTTGTAGTTCACGCCCGTGTAGTACAGAATACGCTCTGTGGTCGTGGTCTTGCCTGCATCGATGTGTGCCATGATGCCGATATTTCTTGTGTTTTCCAGTGTAACCTTTCTCGGCATACCGTTCTCCTTTTTGTGTCGTTGGTATGATTACCAGCGGAAGTGGGCGAAAGCCTTGTTGGACTCCGCCATCTTGTGGGTGTCCTCGCGCTTCTTCACGGCAGAGCCGGTGTTGTTGGCGGCGTCCATGATCTCGCCGGCCAGGCGCTCGGCCATGGTGCGCTCACCGCGGGCGCGGGAGTAGTTGGTCAGCCAGCGCAGACCCAGGGTCTGACGACGGGCGGGACGAACCTCCATGGGGACCTGATAGGTGGCACCGCCCACACGGCGGGCCTTGACTTCCAGGCTGGGCATGATGTTTTCCATCGCCTGGGTGAACACTTCCAGAGGATCCTTCTCGGTCTTGTCCTTGATGATGTCAAAGGCACCGTAAACGACCTTCTGGGCGACGCCCTTTTTACCGTCCAACATGATGCTGTTGACCAGCTTGGTCACCAGCACGGAGTTGTACATAGGATCGGGCAAGATCTCTCTCTTGGGAACATTACCTCTTCTGGGCACTATGCTTCCCTCCTTCATAAAAATATGATTTCACAGGTACTCAACAGCTTGCGAAGGCTGTTGTACGGCCTGCCAAAGAGGTATTTTTATATATAGTATATAAGAAACCTTTTCGGCAAAGCTCATGCTGCAAGTTTTACTTGCTCTTGGGGCGCTTTGCGCCGTACTTGGAACGGGCCTGCATACGGCCGGACACACCCTGGGTATCCAGCGTACCACGGATGATGTGGTAACGGACGCCGGGCAGGTCCTTGACACGGCCGCCGCGGATCATCACGACGGAGTGCTCCTGCAGGGAGTGACCCACGCCGGGGATGTAGGCGGTGACTTCGTAGCCGTTGGTCAGACGCACACGGGCGATCTTACGGAGCGCGGAGTTGGGCTTCTTGGGGGTCGCAGTTCTGACGGCGGTGCAGACGCCACGCTTCTGGGGAGAGCTCAGGTCGGTCTCCTTGTTCTTCAGCGTATTCAGGCCCTTCTGCATAGCGGGAGAATTGGACTTGTAGGTGCTCTTCTTCCGGCCCTGCTTGACCAGCTGGTTAAAAGTAGGCATTTGGTTTCTCCTTTCGTAAGATTTGTGGGACGTATGTCCCTTTATTTTTCCACGGAACAGAGGGTATCTATTCCGGATGGAACGTTATTCAGCCGTTCAGGACGGCCACAGCGGCGGCAGGCACGGCGATACCGCAGGCAGTACCCAGCTGCCGCAGCGTCATGCTGCTGTCACAGGGGATGGCCTTTTCCGCGCACAGGGCGCGCAGGGGATCGGTGAGCCGGGGATCGGCGTCACAGGCCAGATAGACGTGGGCGGCAGCACCCTGGACAAGGGCACGACGGGTCTGCTTCAAGCCCACGACTTTTCCCTTGGCGGTCAGTTCTCCGGGCACAGGCGCTCTCCTCCTGTCGTCGCATAACAAATCCCGCGGGCAATTCCCGCGCAATTTGAAATTATAGCATAGCTGCGCGGAAGCGTCAAGTGTGTTTCGCGGGAAAGTTTGTGAATTCCACTGAAATTCCGTGGATAATTTCAGAAGATATCACGAAAAGCTACCCCGGATGCGCTTCCGGCGTCCGGTGAAAAGAGGAGGCCGGAGGGCCTCCTCTTTCGGATGTTCGGTTTCGGCTTACAGCGCGTCGCCGGTGTCCGTCTCGGGACCGTCGCTCTCAGGAAGCTCCGCCTCGTCCATGTCCGCCGGCGCCTCCACAGGTGTGGGGACCTCCGTGTGCATGGCCTCGGCCTCGTCCTTCTTCTCGGCCTCGGTCTCGGGGACCATCTCCTCCGCCAGCTGGCGATAGGCGGTCAGGCCGGCGCCGGCGGGGATAAGCTTGCCGATGATGACGTTCTCCTTCAGGCCGACCAGGTGGTCCACCTTGCCCTTGATGGCGGCCTCGGTCAGGACCTTGGTGGTCTCCTGGAACGAGGCGGCGGACAGGAAGGAGTCCGTTGCCAGAGAGGCCTTGGTGATACCCATCAGCAGCTGGGTGTAGGTGGCCTCCTGCAACTCCTCGCCGTCCTCACGCTTCTCGCCGGCGGCGATACGGGCGCGGACCGCTGCGTTGGCGTCCTCCACCTCCATCACGTCGGCCATAGCGCCGGAGAGCAGCCCCTCGGCGTCGTTGGCATCCTCCACGCGGACCTTACGCATCATCTGGCGCACGATGACCTCGATGTGCTTATCGTTGATATCCACGCCCTGCTGACGGTAGACCTTCAGGACCTCCTGGATCAGGTAGTTGTGGACCGCGGAGGCGCCGCGGATACGCAGCACATCGTGGGGGTTCAGTGCGCCGTCCTGCAGCTGACGGCCCTTCTCGATGACCTCGCCGTCCTGCACCAGCAGGCCGGTGTGGGGCACCGCGTAGGTGCGGGTATCGCCGTCATCGGCGGTGATGATGATATTCAGCAGGCTGCCCTTGGTAGCCTCCTCGAAGCGGACCTTGCCGCCAATTTCGGCGATGGTGGCCATCTTCTTGGGCTTGCGGGCCTCGAACAGCTCCTCCACTCGGGGAAGACCCTGGGTGATGTCGCCGCCGGCCACGCCGCCGGTGTGGAAGGTACGCATGGTCAGCTGGGTACCGGGCTCGCCGATGGACTGGGCGGCAATGATGCCGACCGCCTCGCCGGGGCCGACGGGCTTGCTGGTGGCCAGGTTCATACCGTAGCACTTGGCGCAGATACCGCTGTGGGCACGGCAGGTGAGCACGGTGCGGATCTCGGCGGAGTGGATATCGAAGGACTCCATCAGCGCGGCGTCGTCCTCGGTCATCATGTGATCCTTGGAGATGAGTACCTCGTCGGTGCCGGGCTTGAGGATATCGCGGACCGGGAAGCGGCCCTTGATGCGCTCGGAGAACTTCTCGATGACCTGACCGCCCTCGCTGATCTCAGACACCACGATGCCCTTTTCCACACCGCAGTCGGCCTCGCGGATGATGACATCCTGGCAGACATCCACCATGCGGCGGGTCAGATAGCCGGAGTCGGCGGTACGGAGGGCCGTATCGGCCAGGCCCTTACGGGCGCCTCGGCTGGAGGTGAAGTACTCCAGCACGGACAGGCCCTCACGGAAGTTGGCCTTGATGGGGATCTCGATGGTCTTACCAGCGGTGTTGGCCATCAGGCCGCGCATACCGGTCAGCTGACGGATCTGCTTCATGGAACCACGGGCGCCGGAGTCCGCCATCATGAAGATGGGGTTGTACTTGTTCATGTTGGCGGTCAGGGCGTCAGTAACGTCGGCGGTGGTCTTTTCCCACTCGCGGACCACCAGCTTGTAGCGCTCCTCGTCGGTGATGAAGCCCATGTTGTACTGATCCTCGATCTCCACCACGCGCTGCTCCGTCTCGGCGATCAGCTCGTACTTGGCCTTGGGCACCGTCATATCCGCGATGGAGATGGTGATAGAGCCGCGGGTAGAGTACTTGTAGCCGGTGGCCTTGATGTTGTCCAGCACCTCGGCAGCGATGGTGAAGCCATACTGCTTGATGGTCTTGTCGACGATCTTGCCCAGCAGCTTCTTGCCGCAGGTCTCGGTGATCTCGTAGTCGAAGAACTTGTCGGAGGGCGTGCCGTCCTCGTTGAAGCGCTTGACAAAACCCAGGTCCTGGGGGATGTTGCGGTTGAAGATGATGCGGCCGGCGGTGGCGCGGACCACATGACTGACCTTCACACCGTTCAGCTCCTTGGTCACGCGGACCCAGATGGGCTGGTGGATACCGATGATGTGCTCGTTGTAGGCCATCAGCGCCTCGTCCTCATCGCGGTAGATGTTCATGTGGACGGAGGCTTTCTCCTCTTCGGTAAGCTCATCGTAGGTCTTGCCGGCCAGGGCGAAGTCCACGCCCTCGGGCCAGTACTCGTCGTTGGTCATCTGGCAGCAGCCGTTTTCGAAGCGCTCGAAGGTCAGGTAGTAGGAGCCCAGCACCATATCCTGCGTAGGCACGGTGACGGGGCCGCCGTCCTGGGGACGCAGCAGGTTGTTGGCGGACAGCATCAGCAGACGCGCCTCGGCCTGTGCTTCGGCGGACAGAGGAACGTGGATAGCCATCTGGTCGCCGTCGAAGTCGGCGTTGAAGGCCGTGCAGTTCAGGGGATGCAGCTTCAGGGCGCGGCCCTCCACCAGCACCGGCTCAAAGGCCTGAATGCCCAGGCGGTGCAGCGTAGGTGCGCGGTTCAGCATGACGGGATGATCCTTGATGATCTCGTCCAGCGCGTCCCACACCTCGGTGCGGCCCTTGTCCACCATCTTCTTGGCGGACTTGATGTTGTTGGCGCTGCCGTCCTCCACCAGCTTCTTCATAATAAAGGGTCGGAACAGCTCCACAGCCATCTCCTTGGGCACGCCGCACTGGTAGATCTTCAGCTCGGGGCCGACCACGATAACGCTTCGGCCGGAATAGTCCACGCGCTTGCCCAGCAGGTTCTGGCGGAAGCGGCCCTGCTTGCCCTTGAGCATATCGCTCAGGGACTTGAGGGCGCGGTTGTTGGCGCCGGTGACAGGGCGGCCGCGGCGGCCGTTGTCGATCAGGGCGTCCACCGCCTCCTGAAGCATACGCTTCTCGTTGCGGACGATGATATCAGGGGCCTTCAGCTCCATCAGGCGCTTCAGGCGGTTGTTGCGGTTGATGACCCGGCGGTACAGGTCGTTCAGGTCGCTGGTGGCGAAACGGCCGCCGTCCAGCTGCACCATGGGACGGATCTCCGGGGGGATGACGGGCAGCACATCGATGACCATCCACTCCGGCTTGTTGCCGGACAGGCGGAAGGCGTCCACCACCTCAAGGCGCTTGACGATGCGGGCCTTCTTCTGGCCGGAGGTGGTCTTCAGCTCGGTGTGCAGCTGCTCGCTCAGCTGGTCCAGGTCGATCTGCTGCAGCAGCTCCTTCACGGCCTCGGCACCCATGCCGGCGCGGAAGTCGTCCTCGTACTTCTCGCGCATATCGCGGTATTCCTTTTCAGAGAGGATCTGGTTCTGGGCCAGAGGGGTCTCGCCGGGATCGGTGACGATATAGGCGGCGAAGTACAGCACCTTCTCCAGGATACGGGGGCTGATGTCCAGCAGCAGTCCCATACGGGAGGGGATACCCTTGAAGTACCAGATGTGACTGACGGGGGTAGCCAGCTCAATGTGGCCCATACGCTCGCGGCGGACCTTGGCACGGGTGACTTCCACGCCGCAGCGGTCGCAGATCTTGCCCTTGTAGCGGATCTTCTTATACTTGCCGCAGTGGCACTCCCAGTCCTTCGTCGGCCCGAAAATGCGCTCACAGAACAGGCCATCGCGCTCGGGCTTCAGCGTACGGTAGTTGATGGTCTCGGGCTTCTTTACCTCGCCGTAGGACCACTCGCGGATCATTTCCGGAGAAGCAATGCCGATCTTGATGGCATCAAAGGTTGCGTAACTCATAATTCAGCTCCTCCCTTTCCTTAAAACTCGTCGCCTTCGTCGTCATAGGAAGCGTCCACTTCCTCGTCGGCGACGTAGTCAAAGCCCGCGTCCGCCAGCTCATCCTCGTCGGCGTAGCGGTTCTGTCTTTCGTTGTCGGCATCCATACGGGCCAGGTTGAAGGTATCCAGGGCGTCCTCGTCCTCCTTCAGCTCGATCTGATTGCCGTCGGCATCCAGCACCTGGATATCCAGGCACAGGGACTGCAGCTCCTTGACCAGCACCTTGAAGGACTCCGGCACACCGGGCGTGGGCACGTTGTGGCCCTTGACGATGGACTCATAGGTGCGGACACGTCCGGTCACATCGTCGGACTTGACGGTCAGGATCTCCTGCAGGGTGTAGCTGGCGCCGTAGGCCTCCAGCGCCCAGACTTCCATCTCGCCAAAGCGCTGGCCGCCGAACTGCGCCTTGCCGCCCAGAGGCTGCTGGGTGACCAGGGAGTAGGGGCCGGTGGAACGGGCGTGGATCTTATCATCCACCAGGTGGTGCAGCTTCAGGAAGTAGACATAGCCCACGGTGACCTTGTTGTCAAAGCGCTCACCGGTACGGCCGTCGTACAGCCAGCTCTTGCCCTCGGGATCCAGGCCGGCCAGCTCCAGCGCCTCCGCAATGTCCTTGTCGGTAGCGCCGTCGAAGATGGGAGTAGCCACCTTCCAACCCAGAGTCTTGGCCGCGTAGCCCAGATGGACCTCCAGCACCTGACCGATATTCATACGGCTGGGCACGCCCAGGGGGTTCAGCACGATATCCAGCGGGGTACCATCGGGCAGGAAGGGCATATCCTCCTGGGGCAGCACGCGGGAAACGACGCCCTTGTTGCCGTGACGGCCGGCCATCTTGTCGCCCACCTGGATCTTGCGGCGCTGGGCGATGTAGACACGGACGACCTCGTTGACGCCCGGGCTCAGCTCGTCGCCGTTCTCGCGGGTGAACACCTTGGCGTCCACCACGATGCCGCTTTCGCCGTGGGGTACCTTCAGAGAGGTGTCGCGGACCTCGCGGGCCTTCTCGCCGAAAATGGCGCGCAGCAGGCGCTCCTCGGCGGTCAGATCCGTCTCGCCCTTGGGCGTGACCTTACCCACCAGGATGTCGCCGGCGTGGACCTCGGCGCCGATGCGGATGATACCGCGCTCGTCCAGGTCCTTCAGCGCATCCTCGCCCACGTTGGAGATATCGCGGGTGATCTCCTCCGGCCCCAGCTTGGTATCGCGGGCATCGATCTCGTATTCCTCGATATGAATGGAGGTGTAGACGTCCTCCTTGACAAGGCGCTCGTTCAGCAGGACGGCGTCCTCGTAGTTGTAGCCCTCCCAGGTCATGAAGCCCACCAGAATGTTGCGGCCCAGGGCGATCTCGCCCTGATCGGTGGCGGGACCGTCGGCCAGGACGGTGGGATCGTCGCCGCCGTGGACACGCTCGCCCACAGAGACGATAGGCTTCTGGTTGATGCAGGTGCCGTGGTTGGAGCGCAGGAACTTGATGAGCTTATAGTCCTTCGTCTCGCCGCTGTCATACTTGACAGAGACGTTGGTGGCATCCACCTTGGTGACGACACCGTCGCCCTCGGCCAGCACAGCCACCTCGGAGTCCAGGCAGATCTTGTGCTCCATACCGGTACCCACGATGGGGGCCTCCGGCTTCAGCAGCGGCACGGCCTGACGCTGCATGTTGGCGCCCATCAGGGCGCGGTTGGCGTCGTCGTTGGGCAGGAAGGGAATCATCGCCGTGGCGATGGACACCATCATGCGGGGAGAGACATCGATGTAGTCCACGCCGCTGCGGGGGACCTCTACGATCTCGTCGCGGTGGCGGCAGGTGATACGCTCGTTGGTCAGGCAGCCGTTCTTGTCCACCGGCTCGGCGGCCTGGCCCACCACATACTGGTCCTCCACGTCGGCGGTCATATAGGTGATATCGTCGGAGACGTGACCTGTCTCGTGATCCACAGCGCGGAAGGGCGCCTCGATAAAGCCGTACTCGTTGATACGGGCATACGTGGCCAGATAGGAAATAAGGCCGATGTTGGGACCTTCAGGGGTCTCGATGGGGCACATACGGCCGTAGTGGGAATAGTGGACGTCGCGGACCTCCATGTTGGCGCGCTCGCGGCTCAGACCGCCGGGGCCCAGGGCGGACAGACGGCGTTTGTGGGTCAGCTCGGCCAGGGGGTTGGTCTGGTCCATGAACTGGCTCAGGGGACTGGAGCCGAAGAACTCCTTGATGGCCGCGGTGACGGGCCGGATGTTGATCAGGCTCTGGGGCGTGACGATATCCAGATCCTGGATGGTCATGCGCTCACGGATGACGCGCTCCATGCGGCTGAAGCCGATGCGGAACTGGTTTTGCAGCAGTTCACCCACGCAGCGCAGACGGCGGTTGCCCAGGTGGTCGATATCGTCCTTGGTCACCAGACCGTGAGCCAGGGCGTTCATGTAGTTGATGGACGCGAAGATGTCATCCACGATGATGTGCTTGGGCACCAGGTCGTCGGCGTGGAGGCGGCACTGCTTCACCAGCTCGTCGCCGCTGTACTTGCCCAGCAGCTCCTGCAGCACATCAAAGCGCACGCGCTCCTTGATGCCGCAGAGCTCACGGGGATCAAAGTCCACATAGTGGCGCATATCGCACATCTTGTTGGTAAAGATGCGGATGGTGTCGCCGCTGTCCAGCGTGACGCTGACCTCAGGCACACCCACGGTGTCCATCAGGGTGCAGTCGTCGGCGGTGAGCACATGGCCGTCCTCGAACAGGATCTCGCCGGTGGCGGGATCGGCCACAGGCATGGCCAGCTTCTGGCCCTTGGCGCGGGTCCAGAAGGTCAGCTTCTTGTTGAATTTGTACCGGCCCACGGTGCTCAGGTCATAGCGGCGCGGGTCGAAGAACAGGTTTTGCAGCAGCGTCTCGGCGGAGTCCAGCGTGGGGGGCTCACCGGGGCGGAGCTTGCGGTAGATCTCCAGCATGGCCTCTTCATAGGTCTTGCAGGTATCCTTTTCCAGGGTAGCCACGATGCGGCGGTCATCGCCGAAGCGCTCCAGGATCTCCGCGTCGGTCTTCAGGCCCAAGGCGCGGATCAGGCAGGTGATGGGCAGCTTGCGGTTCTTGTCAATACGGACCCAGAACACCTCGCTGGTGTCGGTCTCGTACTCCAGCCACGCGCCGCGGTAAGGGATGACGGTGCTGGTCAGCAGCGGCAGATCGGTCTTCAGATCGATCTCCTTGCCATAATAGATGCCGGGGGAACGGACGATCTGGCTGACCACCACGCGCTCGGCGCCGTTGATGACAAAGGTGCCGCCGTGGGTCATCAGTGGGAAGTCGCCCATGAAGATCTCGTTCTCCTTGATCTCGCCGGTCTCCTTGTTGTGCAGGCGCACCAGCACTTTCATGGGGGCGGCATACGTGGCGTCGCGCGCCTTGCACTCCTCCACGTCGTACTTGGGCTTTTCGTCCATGCTGTAATCAATGAAGCTCAGCTCCAGATTACCGGCATAGTCCACGATGGAGGCCACATCGGCAAACACCTCACGCAGACCGGTATCCAAGAACCACTGATAGGACTTCTTCTGGATCTCCAGCAGGTTGGGCATTGCCATGACTTCCTCGTGGCGGGCAAAGTTCTTTCGCAGGGTCTTGCCGTAGTACTTGTCTTTCGCCATCTCTACGATCACGCCTTTCTGTTCTTATTTCCCTTCCGCAGCCGCTGACCTGAGGGGGCGCGGGGGCGCTCCGCCGTGACACGCACGGGCCTGTTGGTTCATTTTGACCGCAACCCCTTGTGCTTTGCCGGCGGAGATGGTATACTGCACATAGATGAAAGTGGGGCTATGCCGCCACTTTCCCAATATAAAGCAAGTCATTATACCAATTTTTTTCCATATTGTCAATGGGTTTTCCACCGGTTTTGCCGGTGGGTTTTTGTATTATAACGAAAAACTCGCCCGTGGGAAGACCCCACGGGCGGGTTTTCTTTTGTTATACACAGCGTTCCAGCCGCGCGACCGTCTCCACGTGGGACGAGGAAACAGTATTGATGTCAGGTTGCCCCCGATAGTTCTCGGAAACAAATCGACTAACCGCTTTCGTCCCGGTTATTATCATTAGTTCTCGGAAACAAATAGCAGTTTTTTAATTCTTTCAAAAGACAACTGCTATTAGTCTTTTTTAGGATACTTCCATATTGTAATTAATTCATCTGATAGCATTTCTGCTCTGGCTAAAATTTCATCTTCGCCCCATTTGCTTACAGTTGTCAAATAACTGCTAATTTTTATTGGTGTGTGTCTATATCCTATGACATTTCCTGCCTTGTCAGTACAATCAACTTTATCCGAGAACCTCTTGTTCTGATACTCAGAATTATACCCAGTTAATGTAAGATTGCCAATTGTATGGACATAGGTTTCATGAATTCGATTCGCATCTGCTCCAAGGTCAGATTTCCAATCATCAGACAATGTTTGCGGCATAATATGTTCAATTGTATACTCCGAAGTAGGAACATACTCTTTTCTTCTATTATTCTCAAGTTTATCCAGAATTGTTTTAGTCCTGGAAGAACTTAATGAATAAATTTTTAGGGTTTTGAGCGTGTCCTTAATTTCAGTATCACTTGGCATTCTCTGTGCCCAAGTCAACGAAAAGAGATTTGCTTTAAATGATTTTAACTGATTGGTAGCATTAAGGCTCTTCAGCATAGAAATACAGACCGGTCCAGCAGTATTAGTTGGCAACGCACATATAGCTCTACGCATCCAATACGATTCCATAATTGTAAGAATTTCAACAACATCGTCATCAGCGATGAGACCATCATTTCTGTCCGAGAGAAGTTTTAAGATTGCTGGAGTAATCTTAAACTGTCCTGTCTTCCGGACCTTAAATAAGGCTCTTTGTATACGTGTGCCTTTATCAGAAGCGGTATTCCATTCTGTATAGTACTTAGAATACTGATGGATTTGTTTTACAATTCCTTCTGTTCCAGCAGCTTTGTTCTCATAGTAATAATTTTTGAATACATCATAATAATCTCCAACTAACTGCCGCTGCAAAACAGACGTCATATAATAATTGAAGAAACTTTCAAATTGAGAAGACTCACCAGATTCCATTCCGAGAGCTTTCTCCATAGGATGCCAATATTCCAGATACAGTTTTGTCTGCTTTGACGGCTCGACTGTCATCAGGAGAAAATTGCGAATTTTGTCAGCAGTAGAAAGCGGCAATCCTGTACTATTCACCGTCTCAAATACTAACTGTGCATTATCTTCGGGAACAAGACAGATGTCGACTAATCTCAGCTTTTTTATTCCATCATACACCAATTGAGGTTCAACATCACTGTCACAAAGAGCCTTGTAGATGATTCCATAATTCTCGAAAATCTTGCTCCTTTTAATATCATCCGGCTTAGTTCGATTTTCAAGAAGTTTCATCCATGCATAGAAGTCTTCTTCATTTAACCTTACTTTGTAATATGTATCCCCAGTCTCGTCCTCATTTGTCAGATATCTGCGAGACAATTTTTCTAATGATGTGGTTGCTTTATTATAATCAACATCATCAACTATTTTCGCTCTTGTGTAGTCCCCAAGAGCAAGTAACACAATTGAGATTGTAGTAAGACGCTGCTGTCCGTCAATCACCAAATATTCCTTTACTGCGGAAGCATGCATCACATCCTGCTTTGCAAGATAGATGACAGAGCCAATAAAATGACAAGGTCTTTCACTATCTTTTGCCACCTTTAGAATGTCATCTATCAATTTTAAGCAATTATCCTTCTTCCAGCTATATTTTCGCTGATAAATAGGAACATAATATTGAGCCTCTGCCCCTAAAAACTTTGTCAATTCTGTATCTATCGCTTTCATAGTGCGCTCCTTTATTGCCCATTCCATCACATCATGCTCTTAAGGATTACAGATGCAATGTTTTTTCCCTCACGCCAGTCACTTCCAGTCTTAGCAATCGTGGTTTTGTATCGTCCATCGCCGTAATAGGTGAGTCGATAATGCTTACCTTCCTCAGTAATCTCAAAGCCCAATTCTAAAAGCTGCTGACGCATTGAAGCCGATAAGGTTTTGTAATCCTTAAACAAAATCTTCACGGTGCGTTCTCTTTCGTCTCGAATATTCTGATAATCGTTAGCATTAAGCACATCAGTCAGAACATCCCATCTTCTTGTCTTCTCACCAAGATTTTTGAGTTTCTCAGCAATAGCGTCCAGAATCATCTCTCTGATTTCGCCTTGATAAAATTCTTCCTCTTCGCCCAAATACAGTATCGGCATATTATCTGCACTACTCATTTTAGAACGCAACCCTTGGTTCTCGTAAGTAAGGATTTCATTTGCACGGGTCAATTCTTCAACCTGTTTTTTCAGCTTTTGAATGTCCTCGTCTACAGATTCAATCAGTTCATCTGCTTCTGCTGCCATGCGGTTTTTCTCAGATTCAGCCGCCAGCAATTCTGCACCTCTCATACTCAATCGATCTCTAAGAAGTGCATTATTTACGCCTTGCCAAGTATACAGCTTATCCATCATTTGAGCGTTGCAGTACTGAATTACACTACGAATAACCTTTTCAGACAGAACAGCATCAATTCCATCGTATGCACGATATAGATACTTCTTATGACCATATGCACTATTGGGGAAGTATACACCGATAGCGCCGTTGAATTCATTTTTGTCATCACACTGCCGACGGATTCTTCCGTTCAGCCATGTACCTTCTTCAACAAGCACATGGGCAACACCTTTCAACCTTCCAGATAATTTCCAAATATCCACCGGATCTTCACCGTAGTATGTTTTGGAGATATACACAACAGGGAGTCTATACCTTGAAGTGCCATTGATTACATCCGTCAACAAGTCGACATTATCAGCTTTAATGAAAATCGGCTTACGGAGCATTGGCAAAATTCCATCATCCTTCAAATAGCCGTGTTCTATCAGTAGAGTGATAAAATGCGGTGTAGAAAAGGTTGGGTCAACGGCCAGTGCCTCTTCCAAATAGCTGCGGTCAAGCTGGATAGACATTTTCATGTCATTAAAATTCATAACATAGTCTGTATCCCAGACTACACCGTCAGCCTCTGTTTTTTCATAACGAATGGCGATGATATTTTCGTTGCGATATTCTTCAATAGCAAGCCACAGGGTATCGGTGCCGTACCGAATATTGCGTTCGCCATGCCATTCAATTCCCTGAATAATATTCTCTTCATGAGGACTGCCTTGATTCCACTCCAGAACCAGCTGGATAAAGGAGTCCTTTGTCATTGTATCATTGATTTCAAGTAGCGTAGAAAATAACAGCATATGACATCTTGCCTCCGTATTTTACACAGAAAGAGACATGAGATTCTTTCTCAGAGCCTGTCCCTCAATAGGAACATAGCGGGAATCCACAATAAGTTCTCTTCCCAGAATATCTTCCAGTGCAATGGTCTGCCATGTTTCCAGCAGAACCGGGTTGTTTTTCAAAATTGTGTTAATATTCTCAAGCATCAGCGGCCTGCTCAGTTTATCGATCATCGCATTATCGATCATCGCACGACCATTGGTAATGTTTCCGGCTGAATCAACGATATTTGCATGGGCAATCTTCCAGAGTTTTTTCTCACTGAGGAGTCTAAGGATAAAGGCATCCACAAACTCTTTTTGTGCCTCTTCGCTGGTCATATTGACGCTGTAGTTTTCATACGCAGCATCAATTTCATCCGGCACTGTTGAACTAGTGGCAGGAGAAGGAACGATTGCGGAACTTTTCAGTACCTCATCGACCTTCAGCGTTTGTTTCTTCGGAGCAGATAATTTAGCAGCTTTGTGTTCTGTATATTTTCTTTTTCCGTAATCAACCGCAGCGTTAAAACCCATGCCTATCAAATGAAATACTCCATCGACAACATATGGAACAGCTGCCTCCGCTACACGATAAACAATCTGCTGACCAAGCGGGAGACCCTCGACACGTTGTGGTTCTCTTTCTACCTCAACAATCTCACGCTGAAAAATGACCTCCGGCTCTGGAGGGACAACCTTGGTAGGGTCTTCATCGACCACTTCCAGATCATAAGCAACAGCGGAATAGGTTCCGTCACCACGATGCCGGCCACCCTTGCCGATGCGATCCCCAGTGGTATCGTTTCCGTCTTTATCTTTTCGAGGCAACTTGCCTACTACATAGTCGAAATCTCTTTCTTCAGACATCGTCAACCTCCGTAACATTGATTTCTTCGAAATTGTATGCTCCGACAGGGTACTCATTAATATAACCTTCTACTCTAAAGGTCTGTCCGCATCCGATACATTCATAACCTTCACAGTCGAAACAGTGCTGGATTTCTGCACCCATCTGTCGTTCAGAGGAATAATCTCCGGTGCTATAATCAGCAAGGTCAATAGCATTGCTGGCACCACAATGGGGACACTTTATGACCCGCTTCATGCTGATTCCATCTGTTTCCATTTCCAGTTCATTCAGCTGAACGGTCTGAAAATAAGACTCCAATGCCCTGCGAAAAATCTGAGATTTTGGCTGTCCGGTCTTTTCACTACAGTATGCAAGCATCTGATTTTCCTCATCGTTGAGGCGAACCCGATACTGGTTGTCACGTTTATCATCTACAGTTGGTCTACCTTTTCCAGCCATGCCTTGCTCCTTTTCGGATATCCATTTAATCTTACTACTCAAATTATACAGATTTCGACATTCCTTGTCAATGATTAAAGGTGTATCCATTTAATAACTTTCTATGAACGACAAAAACGCCCAGACCGAAGCCTGAGCGTCACACGGTTATTTTCATCTTATTCGTTTATCGTAATCTCAATCCCGGATTTGAATTCCACCACAAAGTGGTCATCGTACACCGTGATCTTCTCAATCATCCTTCTGACCAGGGCTTCGCTGTACTCGGTGACTTCTTCCGGCTCACTCTGAAGGAATGAAACCATGTCAGCCATGCGCTGGCGGATGCCATCCTTGTTGGCTTCCTGCAAAAGCAGTTCTTCCTTTTCCGCTCGAAGTTCATCAATCTCATCGGCAAGGACATCGTAATTCTGCTTTGCGTTTGCCAGTTTCAAAAGTTCCTGCTGAAGTTCCAGAAGGTGGGCATCAATCCCTTCCACGGCCGCACTATTGCTGTCTCCAAGGCATCTCTCAAAACTTGCCTGCAGGGCGGGGATGAAGGAGGCGCTGCCCGTAATCACTTCATTCACCGCCCGGACAACCACCTCATGTAGAAGTTCTTCCTTTACCGTTCGCGCCGTACAAGACGGGCGGTTTTTTTCTACCCGGCTGAGGCATCTCCAAACTGTGGACTTGCACCCACGGTTGTTCCAGTTGATTCTGCGGAAGATGTCATTACAGTGGGCGCAGTACACGATGCTCGAAAGAGCGTATCGGCTGCTGTAAATCCTGCGCTTCTGATCAGGTCCGCACTCCATGTGCGCCCTGCGGTACATTTCTTCACGCACTTTCATGAACTTCTCACGGGGAATAATGGCGGGGTGGCTGTTCTCCACATAATACTGCGGAACGATGCCATTGTTAGCTACACGCTTTTTATTGAGAAAATCCACCGTATAGGTCTTCTGCAGGAGTGCATCACCGATGTATTTCTCGTTTGTGAGGATCTTCTTTAGCGTATTCCATCAAGCCCTCCATGATGGCAGCCGCCATCCCGTCAACAGAAACCATCTGTCCCATTTGTATCACCTCCGCACCTTGGTAGCCGTCAGTTTCAAGGTTTCATGCCGGAACTGGAAATCGTCCACCAGTGTAATGTTATAGATATCGCCGCCAAATAGGATGCGATAATGGTCGCTATCCAAGTCCTTTAGCGTCCGGCAGTAGCGTACCGTAAAGGTATAGGTATCCGAGGACACCGTCTGACCAGCCGCCTCGTATTCCTGCCCCACTTTTCTGCCCGTTGCAAGATTGGCATAGGCATAACAGGAGTAGAAATCCGTCCAGACGGCCTTGTGGTTGCCGATGGAATCGACCTCCACAGTGTTTTTTTGAATGGTGATACGGGAGCATAATTTGGAAATATCCATTAGAACACCGCCTTCCGACCGCCAAACAGCATGGCCCGGAGGGTCAGTGTCAGGGCGTGATGGTCAGCTTCCTCCCGGTGTTCATAGAGATATGCCGTAGCGTACATGACCGCCACCTTACTGCCTTCCGATTCGCTCAGACTTTCCGTGCGTAGAATATCTGCGCACAGATGTTCCGCTGTACCGATCATGGACGCCAATAGAGCGTCATCGTCCGGGAAGTCGATACGCAGATAGGTTTTCATTTCTTCTAAGGACACAACCATGCCCATCACCGCCTTTCAGTGGAGTGGGGCGATGCCATAAGACACCGCCCCGGGGAAGTTAACCGTTGGACAGCTTCATGATCTGCACGGCTTCGGGCAGAAGCAGCTTGCCGTCCACACGTTCCTTGGCAACGAAGCCGATCAGGCCGTTACCGGCGAACAACTCGTTGAGCTGCTTAAAGGAACGAGTGCCACGGTCACCAATGTTGTAGTACTTGTAGTCACCAAAGGCAATGGCATCGGTGGGGGCATAGGCAGAGGTGTGAACAGCGTAACCCAGCAGGCGATCAGGTTCCCCCAGCTGATAGGAGGGCTGCCAGAGGTAGGCACCGTTGTTGTCCTTCAGCTTCCGCAGCTGTGCGAGGGTCGCATCATTCATGATGAAGGATGCCTTCTTGCGGTAAGGGCGCTTCAGACCATAGACCAGATCCAGCATATCATCGGACTTGATGCCGGCGGTCAGGCTCTTGAAAAGATTACCGCCCTTGGCAGCATCAAAGATTCCGGTGGGCTTGCCGGTGCCGTCACCGTTAAGGAAAGCGTCCTCCTCCGCATTTGCCAGAGCCTTGCCGAACTGGGTGATGATATAGCTTTCCAGATTGAAAGCGTTGTCATAGAGCAGTTCCTCCGTGACCTTGATGGCAACGTGCAGCTTAAAGGCGTCCAGGAAGGTCTGGTCGAAGGTAGCATCGCCAAAGGTCAGGGCACCACCTTCCTCGATCCATGCCGCAGCAGGCTTGGTGGCAGCGATGTTGATTTTGTGCTGGCCGGAGGTGGTGATGTGGGTGGACAGGCCACGCATGATGTTCTCCTCATTCAGCACATCGATCAGACGGCGGTCATACTCTTCGGGGACAAGATAGCCGCCGTCTGCATCCACACCTTCCTGCAGGAGGTTGGACACCTGACGGAAGTTGGTACGCATAGCGGTGAGCATGGCCTGCTTATAGGCATCGGAGGCACGACCCTTCTTCTCCTCGCCGATGGGGGCGGCAGTGTAGGGCTTGCCGGTGATGGGGCTGTTGACGGGCTTTGCCAATTCCGCTTCACGCTGCTCATTGCGCTGGGCGCGGTTAATGGCTTCGGTCAGAGCATCGAACTCTGCCTCCATGTTCTGGTAGGTGGTGTGGTTCTCTGCGGACAGCTTGCCCTGCTTGTCCTCATGGGTGTCCAGGAAGTGGCGCATCTGACCCAGCAGGTCGGCGCGGTTTTTCAGCATTTCAGTCATATTCATTTAGAATACCTCCGTTAAATCATTTTTTCGTAGACGTTCAGACGCTCCCGGAGATCGGTGGTAAATACACCAGAATCATCGGGAGCGTCTTTGGGGATGGGAATATGCGCTTGTTCAGCGGCGGTTTTCGGCTTGCCGTACTTTGCCGCCAGCTTGTTCATGAGCGTATTCTCCACATTTTTACTGCAAAACAGGACGGATGCCACAGGAACCGCCACAGATTCATCATCCGTTGGAGCAGAGTCACTCTGTCCAAGGATGCCGTCCGCCAGTCCCAGTTCCACGGCTTTATTGGCGTTCATCCAAGTTTCCGCATCCATAAGGTGGGACAGCTTCGCCCGGGACAAGCCACTCTTGAGAACATAGGCATTGAGGATGGATTCCTTCACCTCGTCCAGCATGGCAATGGCCTGCTCCATAGCGGTGTAATCGCCCCAAGCACCCGTTGCCGGGTTGTGGATCATCATCATGGACACCGGGGACATAAGAACTGCGTCACCGGCCATGGCAACCACAGAGGCGGCGGATGCAGCCATGCCATCGATCTTCACCGTGACCTTGCCCGGATACTCCTTGAGCATGGTGTAGATCTGTGCGGCGGCAATGCAGTCACCGCCGGGGCTGTTGATCCACACCGTCACATCCCCCGTGCCGGACATGAGTTCATCCTTGAAAAGCTGGGGGGTGACATCATCATCGAACCAGCTTTCCTCTGCGATGGTCCCGTTCAGGGTCAGAATTCTCTGGGCTGTTTCCGTCTGTTCCTGGCTCGTCCAGTTCCAGAACTTCTTTGTTTTCATCGGGATTTTCCTCCTTTCCGCTTGCTGCGAAGATACCCGCATCCTCCAGCTTGGTCATGTTGCCGTTAATGAGATAAAGGTCACCGCCCAGTTCGGCGGGGATGCGGTCGAGATTTTCAAGTTCCCGGATGTCGTTTGCGGACATCCAGCCGTTCTGCCGCCCAATGGCGTAGCCGTTCATCCGGCTCTGGTAATCGCCACGGAGCAGGCCGTCCACATTGAACTTGATGAAATATGTGGGCTTTTCATCCGCAGTCAGCAGAGAACGCATCATATTCTGTTCCCATCGGGAAACCCACGGGTCCAGTGTGTATTTGACGAACTCCAAGGACTGTTGCTCAATATTTGAAAAGCTCGACTTTTCCAAGTCACCCACCATGTGGGGCGGCACTCGGAAAATTCGAGCAATTTCATTGATTTGGAATTTACGGGTTTCCAGGAACTGTGCCTCGTTGGGCGAAATGGAGATGGGCGTATATTTCATACCCTCTTCCAGCACCGCCACCTTATTGGCATTGGCACTGCCTCCGAAGGTAGCGTTCCAACTTTCCCGTACTTTCCCGGGGTCTTTCAGCACACCCGGATGCTCCAACACACCAGAGGGTGCGGCACCGTTAGCGTAGAATTTACTGCCGTACTCTTCCGCAGCAATGGCAAGGCCGATGGCATTCTTCGCCATAGCGATAGGGCTGTATCCCACCAGACCATCAAAGCCCAAACCGGGAATGTGCAGGACATCCTTCGGCTGGAGGATGACCGTACTGCCTTTCATGGTCTGGGCATCGTCCGAACTCAGCTGGTACTCGTAATAGAGTTTTCCCTTGTCATCCCGATCGACTGTCATACGGTCCGGCATCAGCGGATACAGACCAATGACCTCATTTTTACCATTTCGGATGATTTGGGCATAAGCGTTGCCCCACAGAAGCAAATGGGTCATAAGGGTTTCCCGGAACGCAAAGGAGGTCATTTCCGGATTTGGCTCATCATGGAGCAAAAAATAAAGCGGATGCTCAAGGGCTTTTTCCTTACCACCGCTGTCATTGTATTTGTAGATGTGAACCGGCAGGCTTGCCACCGCTTCCGATAAGATTCGCACACAGGAATACACGGCGGTCATCTGCATGGCAGAGCGTTCATTCACACGCTTTCCTGCGGTACTGTTGCCCATGAAAAAGCTATAGGCACTGCCGACCGCTCTGTTGGAGGGAGCATCCCTCGACCGAAAGATTCCACCTAAAATTCCCATAGCCATCACCAGTCCTTTCTTTTAGAATACGAGCAGCCCACGGGTAAGCCTTCGGCACAAAGACGGTCTGGTCATTGTGCGTTCCAAGTGTAGCAGAAAGGTCATCCTGAATGAGAGCGCCTTTGCCGCCGCCCTCGCATCCGCTGCGTATCTTCAGCGTTTTCGGTGTCTGAAGCACAAACGGCTGATTATTACCGCCGGTCCCAAAGGTGGAAAGAACTGTCTGGGATACGGTCAATGGGCCTGTGTAACGGCAGTCCTGTGAATGGTTTTCAAACACAAGAGGTGGATGATGGCTCTCGGCACGAAGGGTACAGGTCACATCTTCCGTTACATCCATACGGTTGCCGCCCTGGTCATTTAAGCAGAGGCAGCCTGTTTCTCCAGTGCCTTCTGCAGGATCTCCGGCAGCTGTTTCCCACGAGCGGAAGCCCTGCGGAGTATACCCAGACAAGCCTTCTGACTCAAATAGTATTTTTCCGGCACACCCGTCTGCAAAATCTGCGACAAGGTAGATACGTTTTCTACGTTGGGGTACTCCCCAAAACTGCGCATCGAAGAGTTTCCAGGCAACAGAGAAACCTTCTCCCACGATCTCTCCGGCATTTGCCCATTTGTCAGACGCAGGCACTGAAAACTCAGGGTCTTTGACTTTGCAAATCTCTTCGAGGACGCATCGGAAGTCTTCTCCTTTGTTACTGGAGAACGCGCCGGGGACATTCTCCCACACGATAAATTTCGGATATTGTCCATTGGTCTTGCACCTCATTTCCTTCACGATACGAACAGCCTCATAAAACAGGGAGGAACGGCTGCCGTCCAGACCACTGCGTTTGCCCGCAATGCTCATATCCTGACAGGGACTTCCGAACGTGATGATATCCACCGGAGGAAGTTCGGCACCGTTCAGCACCGATACATCTCCGTAGTGTTTCATGAAGGGCATCCGCTTGGTGGTGACCCGGACAGGAAAAGGCTCGATTTCCGATGCCCACACGGGGGTAATACCGGAAATCAAGCCTCCTAAAGGAAAACCTGCCGAGCCGTCAAACAGACTGCCCAGAGTCATATTACTCATGCTCCACCTCCATAGCAGCTACTGCGTCTTCGAAGGTGAGTTTCTTGCCGTCACGGATGACATAGATGCCGTCCGTCTTTTTATCGTGACCGCTGATATAGCGTTTCACCGCCACATCCACATATTTCGGCTCTAATTCGATGCCATAGCAGATGCGGTCTATCTGGTCACAGGCGATCAAGGTGGACGCAGAGCCGAGGAAGGCATCCAACACGATGCCGTTGGTCTGTGTACACTGCTTCACCAGATAGGCGATCAGCGGAACAGGCTTGCTGGAAGGATGGCCGAAACCGTCTGCCTTAGAATTCTTGATACCATCGAATTCAAAGACTGCCTTCTGTTTCTGATCACCGTACCAGATATGTTTGCCGTCTTTTCGCCAGCCCCAGATGATCGGTTCCATGTTGAATTTCCAGTCGGTACGCATGAGAGGCGCTCTCGGCTTCTTCCAGATAAGGCCTGCACCGACCTTGAATCCGGCATCCTCATATGCATCGTAGAAGAGCCTTGCCTTCATGGTCGCATAGAACACATAAATGGAAGCATCCTTTGCCATTGCCTCATGCAGACACTGGAATGCTTTCATAAGGAATTCATACCTTGGGAAAAAGAACAACCCCCGGTCAGACCGCAGTGATTACTTCTTACGCTTGCGGGGCTTCTCAACACCGAAGTGCTTACAGCCCTTGGCGATGATCTTGTTCCAGCGATTGGAAATAGCCTGCTGAGTGACCGCCTTTCCGGTACGGGCTTCCTCTTCACGGCGGACATCTTCGAGGTACTTCCATGCCCCAAGGTGGTCATAGACCAGGTCCCGCTGTGCCTCGGTCAGCCCCTCCATGAATTCCAGAATGGCTGCGACTTTCTCGTCCATCGGTGCATCCTCCGGGAACAGCATGGTAAACGGGTCAGATTTGGTATCCTCGATTTCGTCCCACGGATTTGCTACATCCTCACCGCTCTTGCCGGAACGCTCATAACGGGCAAGCCTGTCGGAGAACACCTTGTCGGTGTGGCGCTCATACTCGTCCTGCTCCACATCCTCGTCATGGTCGATGCTGTCAAGGAGAATCAGAATCTCACGGTCAATCAATGGTACGAACTTTGCCGTCCGGGTCGGTGTATTTCTCACCAAGACCGATATGTACCGGGACTTCCTTCTTCAAGTCCTCATCCCAGCGGTAATAGGTGTACCCGCTCTCGGTGAGGTAGTTCTTACGGTCCTCACGGAATGCGCTGGTACGGGTCAGTGCTGCATTGTTCTTTTTTGCTTTCATTCAGTGTCCTTTCCCGTTCCTGGGCAGGACGGTGGACACAAAAAAGCCGAGGCAACAATGTACCCCGGCTGAAGCATCCCAAAAAGGCATGACAAGACACGGTGGTACATCGGAAATCAAACTCAGCCTTATAAAAAGCTGCTGAGTATGACTCCTTCTGCATCCACCGTCCCTATGGCCATCTTGGAACGATATGATTTAATTGAAGTTTTTCTTCCCCCGAAGGGGAGGATGAACAGGTTGATTGTTCAAATCAGATGCTCTGTTCACCCTCTGTGGCATTACTTACACTTACCGCTCGGCTTGGTCTGTGCCAGCGCACTTCCGGCTACAGATTTTGCCTTGGAGCCGTAGCGTCCATCGCGCAGAATCTGACTTGCCTTGGTTGCGACCTTGGCACTGGTCTGCTTTCTATTAGCTGCCATGTTCTCACCTCATTTCGTGTTTGATAGATGGGTTTCCTCATCTCCTCCTATAAGATGCATCAAAAAATAGCACCCAAAATCGACACCATCTGTCGACTCAAACAAATGCATAGACTACCCCTGAAAATGGGCAAAAAAATAAAGCCATACATGACCTGTTCGTTAAAACAGGCCATGTATGGCTTTTCACAATCGACAGCCTCTGTCGACTTAACGATTAAATTTTTTCAATTTTATAGTGGATCGGCACCTTGCTCTGCGAGAAAAGTTTTAACTTCCGCTACTTTTTGCCCATACATATGCTGAAGGACAAAATCATACCACAGATGGCTTTGGTTTGCGAAAACAAAGTGATGACCTGCATCATTGATAATCTTCATGCTGATTTTGTACGGGAGGTGCAAAGCCAAACATATAAGAATCAATGTATTCAAATCATTGCGTTTTCCATTCACACACCTACTGACGGTCTCCTGATTGATTCCTGCTCTTTCTCCAATTTCTTTGTAGGTGATACCTCTCCACTTGATGACAGTTTCTAATGATTTTATATAATTGGCATTTAGTTCCCCGAAGATTCGATTTTCTTCCATGAAAACTGCCTGCAATTTTTTCATCTGCCTATCATGTGGTGCATTTTCAACCCCACCATGAAATGCGATATTGAAAGAAACGGGAGAATACTCATCACGGTTAAGGAAACACTCGCTGTGGTAACGCTGCCCAAAACTGTTCTTGATTTCCAAATCGAAAACCAAGCAACACTCTTCCATATGGTTACGGGCATAATGCGTAAGATGTGTTGTCCCCAAAACATCTTGTTCCACATACTGAGGAAGGTTAAGTACAAAGTGTGAGTCTACATATAAATACCTTCCGCTTTCTGTTGCTTGCTTCAATTCACTATTTGTAATTGCAAGAATTGCAGCATCAACAGCCCCGACGGAAAATGTCTGATTTTTCTTCAGGAAACCTTTAGCGGCTTTGTGCGGCTCAACGTATCGTCCATCCAAATAGATGAATGCGCCGAGTGCTTCCTCATATCCGGCATCAATCAAACGAATTTTTGCCGCAGTTCTGGAAACACCGAAATCAAGAACCAACTGGTCAATGATAGGCTGAATAATATCAACCATATCATAGGCATTCATTTCCTGTCGGAATTTTGAAATTAAAGATTGTACGCGCTTTTTGAATGTGGATATTGGCATTTGGATTCTCGGTGTAAGAGAATTTGCCTGCCACTCCATCCAATCAACTGAATCGCGCTTATTACCGTCAATACCGCCAATCACGGTACACCCAATATTTGAAAGGGTCTTATCATAAAGTCTCGCTAACGCAAACGCTTTCTGATGATAATCCCAATGAACACACTCATGAATGATGGTGTTATTGAGCCTACCGATGTTCGACATAAAAGCTGCCTGTCGATCCACAAGAATAGTACGTGCAGGAATCGTCTCCTTGACCATACTATCGCTTTCCGCATCATATAATTCAGTCTCACATTCCTGAAAATAGCATCGACCAAATATTGAACCGTCCTTTGTGAGATTAACCATACGAATGGTCAGCCCCATCGCTTTTGCCAATTCATCCGGCTGAACCCAGCACGGCTCCAACAGACATTTATGAAAATGGTATCTCCGAAGAAAAGCCTCTGCTTCCGCATCTAAGTTATTTGGATAAAGAACTGGAACCAAAGCATCGTCCATCGGGTTCTTTGATACATTTTTGCCGTTATACTCGCAACATTGATAGATTTCAAAATTCTTCAAATCCTGTGCAAGGTCACCACGACAGCGCACCATGATCCAGATCTTTTTCTCATCATAATCGTCATAGTGGTAATCACCTTCGTGAATGAGAAAATCTATAGAAAGGGCAACATCAAACTGGATTTTCATACCCGGCAAATCATGTACCCAGACATACTCCACTTTCACATCCGAAAGTTCTATCTCACCAATCCTGTGAACACGGTAGAGGTTCAGATCTAAATCATCAATATTGTTTTTCAGGTATTCCTCGGCAACCGCCCAAAAGTTACTATCAAATCTTGTTCTAACATAATCTGTAAATGAGCGGTGTTCTGCCATAGAATATCCTCCTTTAGTAATAAATCCATCTATCTCCATCCCAATATGGCTGGATTTGAGACCTCGACTCATGTAATTCATCAAAAAGGTCAAATGCAACCAGCTTGGCTGTATCGAAATCATTCATTTTCTTGCCATGATAATCCCAGCGCCATTCACCGTGAAATACAACACCCCAAGTAAGATATTTGCTCATGACAATCGTAATATTTTCACCCTTGTACCTCAAAGTGAATCCTTTTTCTGTCCGTCTCCACTCTTGACGCAAAAAGTTTTTTCTGCGATTTGTTCGATTCCGCAGTTCTCGTTCATTTCTTTCCGGGGCGGAATAGTTTTCCATCATTTTTGCGGCACAACTACAACCTACCCGGATTTCACCATTGAATTCTGGATGGATGAGAATATGGACATAGCGGATTTTTTCATTACCGCACATCTCACACTGCTCATACGGAATCTCTTCTCCCGATAGTGCATCTTCTCCAAGATCTTCTATTCCGATATAGTTCCAGCCTTTATGTGGAATCCCTGGTCTATCCCATCTTGCCATATAATCACCCCTCTCACAGGTGCAATTCTTCAATCGATAGTAACTTTCGGTTCAAATAGCAGCTGAAAACACGTTCTGCTGGGAGCAATCTAATCTGGATGTCTTCAAGACCCAGATTTGACAGCATATCCATCCGAGCAGTTCCTTTTTCAACAATTTCATTTCCCTCTGTAGGCATCAGGAAACAATTCTTCACCGCAGCAATATTATGCTCTCGTATGAACCGCTGATAGGCCAACTGATAGAGATACTGCTTCGTAATATCTCCAATGCCGGGATTGCCGCGTAACGGTTTCCCATCTTCCAGCTGAAGCAGGTAGTATTTTGCATCAAAGATGATAAACCAATCAGTGCCATCGCATTTACTGATAGTAATCGTGTCCGGAATCAAAGTATCCTTTGGCTCTTTAGGTTTTTTCATGTCAGAACCCTGCCATTTTGGATGTTCAATGATATCAATCAGTTTATCTTTTGGATTATATCCCGCAGCAAGCGGTTTTACGAGACGGCCAATCGGTGTATCCAACTTGTTGTTAAATACTTCAGCACACGCAACTTCCCATACTCTATGAAAAGCAGTCGTTCCGAACATACTTAATCCCTGATTTTCTTCCATCATACGACGATCTTGGGATATGTATGTATAAAGAGTCTTCAGCAACATTTGTCTGTGTGTATTAAACTGAATGCTTAATTCAGCCAAAATACGATCTAGAACAAATTCTTTATCACCGAAGCTACTCAAGGTTTCCTCAGATAAATCAACCGTTTCCATTTCAAATAATTCTTCTAGTCCGGCTTCTCGTAGCTGCTGAGAGCATTCCGTCAATACGCATTCATGTAGACGCTTAAAATAATCCTGGTCATCGTCAATTGTCTTTCGGGTGAACATTTCGGTATAAAACGGACGATTCCCTTCAATAATGGCAAAGCCATCATCTATAGTACGCTGCCATAAGATATCGCCCTCACCGTTAACCTCAATAATATCTTCTGTGTTATTGTAGATTCCGTATTCAAAGTAATCATTTAAAAGATAGAGAATTACCGCCAGAATATTAAAACTCCGGTTATCTCCATCGCCGTTGAATAGGTTAACAATCTGCTCATCAGAATGACTGTATCGTTGCAAGACCTTGATTATTTGGGTCATCTCAACAGTTGGATTGCTTTGGGAAATCAGATACTTTGGATATACTTTAATTACACGATTTCCACAAGTGATAACTCCAACGAAAGTGAACACATACAGACAATCATCATTTCCTGCGGTTTCATCAGTGATCTGCACATCTTCGTCAAGCAAGTCGGTCATATCTAGCTGGTCTTTGTTGTTTGCTACAGTTTTGAGAATCCCGTATGACTTTAGATTTTTTATAAATCGTTCCACTCCCATTTCATCAAACGAGAATAGAGATCTAATCTGATTTTTTGTATAACGGTGCTGCTCCCTGACAAAGCTAGAAACAATCTTCATAAGGCATCACCCTTTCTGAGGGTTATAATACCGTTCCTCGAAATCTTCGCCAAAAATGCGCATACCGATTTTATCAAAAGCCTCACATACAGCAGAATATTTTGTAGTATCCGGGCATCCTGCGAACAGCTTATGCTTATGCTGTTTTGCTGCATCTTCATAAAGATACATAATTACCCTGCTTTTGAATGTATCCAAGAAAAGGTCGGTGTCAGCAATTGTATCGTCTGTGTCGCTAACAGTAGTAATAATTGTTTTCGGAAGGAAGAACGGTCCCATCAACTTGTCCTCATTCACACGATACTCTGATGCAAGTTTTTCATTAATTGCTTTTCTGAGGATATTCCATTCAACCACTTGAATGTCATCCTCTCCAAGCATAATGCTACCTCTAATCTTGGACTCGTTTTCATTGATTCCGAGATATTCAAAAGACCATCTGCGCTTAAATGCGGTGTCCATAGGAAATACACCCTGATCCGCACTGTTCATGCTCGCCCAGATAAACATATTGTCCGGAATCCTAATCTGGCAATAGTTATCCGGGTCACCGCCCAGTTCAGCTGCCAGATATTTCTTGATATCTTCAGCAACTTCAATTTCGTATTCACTTACACCCAATGCATCTCTATCAAGTAACTGGAATACATCTCCGAAAACTGCGGCAACTTTAGCACGATTAATTTCTTCTACAACAAGAATAAACGGTTGCGGATTGTCAGTTCTCCCACTCTTTATCGCTTTGACATAGACACGCATAAATGGTCCCGGAACAAAATCATAACGGATATTTCCTTCGTCGTCTGTTACGGGTTTATATGCGCCAACGAACTGTGAAAAGGTATAATCCGGATGGAATGTTACTCTTTCATAACCACCAGTGGTGTTTGCCAAAAGCGCACGGCAATCATCTTTCAATCGAAAACTCTTTCCCGTTCCTGGTGCACCAAAGACAATCCTGTTTCTTGGATACTTGCACTTGATGCCGGTATAGAAATTCACCTCTTCAAATCCCTTGTCAGCCACAGTATCTTCAGTAGCACCAAAGTTTTCGGGCATCGTATGTTCAGCAAGTTCGCTTACATGACCAGTGTGCAACCAATCACAGTTTCGCAGATAAAAATACAAAAACTCCGGTCTAAAAGCACACACATATTCGCCCTTACCTTTATCCTGCTGAACAAAGCCTTCTCTCATTGCTTTCGCAATACTTGTAATCTTGATCTGCTTTGAAATTGGGGTTTCGATAGACGCGGCAGCCGAGGCCATAACCTTCCATGTACAAAGGATAGTTTCTCCATCACGATTGTAAACTCCCAAGAAAATCGCCTTTTTACCCTCTTCACCGCGATCATAAACATAGTTGAGGTATTTTGCCTTCGGCTGAATTCGCTGTTCATCCTTTAACCCGCTTCTACCGCCAGGAGTCGTTCCTTTTGCACAGATAAATACATCTCCGATTCCATCATTTCCTTCTGGGAAGGTTACATGGAAAACATCATCGTAATCTATTACCTGCTCAATATAGGCGGGGAAAGGGAACCTATTAAACGCAGAATCAAGGCTTGCCAATACCTGCTCGGCAGAAAAATAATTGTTCTTATCATATTCAACAGATACAATTTTGCCACCTTTATCTGCAAATTGATATTCTGGCATTAATATGCCCTCCCTTCAAGTCGATATTATTCGGTTGTAAAATACTGACGCATTATCTCACTTGCGACTATATTAGTCATTTTTACCGGAACAGCATTTCCAACCTGACGCCACTGGTCTCTAAAATCTCCGCATAATTCATAGTCGTCATCAAAAGTCTGAATTCTCTTAATTTCATTGATACGAAGGAATCTGTTTCTCCAATGAAATGGACCCATATTATTGGAAAAGCTGGCCTGTATTGTCCATGACGGTCTATCTGGGGATAGCTTCAATAAGAATGACCAATACCTAGAACGCCATTTAAAGATCGGATTTGGATATCCTCGTTCAGCCGTAAAATAAAGATAATTATCTCCAGGGGGAACGAGTTTTAACAAATCTTTGTGTTTGGAACCTGCCTGCATTTCTTCATCCTCTGGCAGAGGATAATCCAAATCACCAATTGCTTCTTTACAAGTTACCCACAGCTTCTTATTTGAGGATGCTGCGTCTGGCTTTTCTGGGTTGTAATGAGTCTCCTCTGGAAACACAAATTTAGGTCCGAAATCTCTACGTACACCCACACAAATGAATCGTTCTCTCGTTTGAGGAACGCCATAATCCGCTGTGTTAACAACCTTGTAAGTGATATCATAACCGTACTCTTCAGCACGTTCTTTCAACAAATCAAAAGCAGCCTTGTGTGGCTTATAAACAAAACCAAATACATTCTCGAAGAAAAACGCCTTAGGCCTTATTTCGTCCAATGCTCTAAAGTATTCATACAGCGTGAAGGAATTCTCGTCCTCAAGTGCACGTTTTTTCTCGGTACGATAGAATCTGGACTTTGAATAAGCAGGACAAGGAGGCCCACCCACCAAGACATCTATATCTGACTTTTTCATGTCTATTTGCGCAAGACACGCGTCATAGTCTATTTTGCGAATATCATCACATACTACAAGTTTTCCAACTTTATTTTTCTCAAGCGTGTCACAAGCGGGTTTCCAAAAATCAGTTGAGAAGCAGATATCAAATCCAGCTTTTTTGAAACCGCAGTCAATACCGCCGCCGCCTGAGAATATGCTCAGTACATTTGGCATTACTCTAAACTCTCCTTCAAATATTCTATCATTGCTTTTCCCATCAGGCATGGAACCGCATTGCCAATCTGCTTTTGGACAGAACGTCTGTTACCGCAGAATTTGTATCCCTTAGGGAATGTTTGGATTGCTGCAACTTCAGGTGCACGTAATCTTCTGTTATCCCAATGGAAAGGACCAACCCAAGGTCCTGGTTGGGCACACACCGTCCAAGATGGCTGATCCGGCGATAATTTCAGTAGGAAGTTCCAGAAACGCTTGTCTGCAACAAACTTCGGATTCGGATATCCTGCCCATGCTGTTAATGCTTTGTAGTTCATTCCGGGAGGAACTTCGCAGAGATCATCATAATAGGTTCCTCCTCTTGCATCCTCGTACTCTTCGTAGTATTCATCGCCATCGAAACCTGCGATAGCTTCTCCAGCAGTAACATAAGGCAACAATCCGCTTTGTTCACACTTTTCAGGTGCGTCATGAGTTTTGATCGGTTCATCAGTCTTAAACTCGCCCTTGGTTCCAATAATAAAAAGACGTTTTCTCTTTTGAGGCACACCGTATTCCAAAGCATTTGCACGAACGATTTTGTATTTATATCCTGCTTCTTCAATGATACTGATAAATGTATCTACGATTACTCGATTCGTTGGATGCAGCAGACTTTCTACATTTTCAAATACAAACCCATCTGGCTGGAGATCTGTCACAACACGCAAGTATTCATTTACAAGAGTCGCTCTAGGGTCGTTAATACCACGGCGAACCTGATTAGTTACCCAGTAGCCTGCCTTTGAAAACGGCTGGCAAGGTGCACCACCAATAACGATGAATTTCTTCGGTTTTTTCTTTTCGACAATTGACTTAAACACATCACTTTCGATTTCATGAAGGTCTCCTTCAAAAATCTCAGTGTCACCGAAATAATCCTCATTTGCTTTTAATGTTTCAATACAGTCAGAATCAAAGTCCGTGCTTGAGATTACAGGGACTCCAGCCATCACGCTGGCAATGTCTAATCCTCCCGCACCGGAGAATAGGCTAACTGCAACTATATCTTCGTTCATATTTACTCTCCAATCATCACATGGCACTTTTGCCACTTTTTACCCAGGCATCAACTTCAGACAATTTGAATTTCCATTGCCGACCGATTTTATGCGCTGGAACATCTGTTTTCTTTGTCCAATTACGAATAGTATCTTTATTAACCCCTAAGTAACTAGCCACTTCATCCAGACTTGACCAAGGCTCATTGATGTACTCTTCCATGGCGGTACCTCCTCTTATAATCTTTTTTATTATAGTCGAGCAAGAGAAAATAGTCAAGAAGTAGTAATGTTTTTTTGGTTTATGCGTGAATAACTATGAATAGTCGTGTTATAGCCTTGTTAATACAAAATAACATTGAATATGTACAAATAAAGATTTCCGTGATATAATGTACATATCCTAAACTAATGAAATGAGGTGGAGTTATGCCGTACAACCAAATAGCTGCAAATGGTACAATCATTCTTGGAGCAAATTCGGCAACGTTATCTGCTTTCGATATTAAAAAACAGATTGAAACAGACCTGAATAGAAACGATTACACCTTTAAATGGAATTCCCGTCGTTCTCAGCCATATTCCGGCGTATTGGATGATGGCGATAATCAAATCGATGTGTATATCTACGCATGGAATATGACCCCAGCGTACAGATCAAATCCATCTGAAAAAAGAATCCAGATACAAGCGGGAGTAGATAATATTGGAATAAACCGTCCAATTACATCCACACAGAAGACTATCATTCTCGGCCTTTATAATTCTGCATCTGGAACACCGCTTTATGCTGCCTGGGATCCTTCCGTAAATGTTGGCCATGGTCAGAAATCGTGCTATGTCCAGATTGAAGATGTTGCCAAAGCCATTACTGATGGTATATATCAAACTACCGACCGCAATGGGGCTCCAATATTCACTATTGCCCCAGACTTTCTCGCTGATTACATTTCATCCCTTCAGCCTGGAAATGCAATCAACGTACCAACTGGACCAGCGCCTCTGAAAACCAGAGTTAGAACAGCGGGCACTGCAAAGCATAAAAAGCGCGTTCTCAAATCTGTCCAGGCGTTAAAAGCAAAAATAGCCAGTTTATCAAGTACCGAGCAGGAAACTGTGACAAAGGCACGAGTTGGACAGGGGTATTTCCGAGACTTGTTAATCAATAAGTATTCCTGTAAATGTGCCCTGTGCAGTATTTCTACAAAATCTATGCTGACAGCAAGCCACATAAAAGAATGGGCTGCCAGCACAGACGCTGAAAAGCTTGATGAAAACAACGGGCTTTTACTTTGCGCCCATCATGACGCATTGTTCGATAAGCATCTTATTACATTTGATAATGCTGGGAATGTCCAGATTTCACCAACACTTACTGCACAGGAGCAGTTGGATTTAGGGCTTACAACGTTACCAAACATCACTGTCACTCCAGCAATGTTGCCGTATTTAGCGGTTCATCAAAGCAAATTAAGGAGATAAACCGATGGGGGTACTTCCAACAAGAAAGTTATTGGCTGATGCCGTTATTCATGTGCTTGGGCAGACAACAGAACCGATGAAGGCTTGCGATGTTAATGACAGAGTCGCTGAGTTTCTTCAAATACCACAGGCTGTTCTGGAAATTGAAGATGCCAATTGTACTGGAACCGAGTTTGCCTACCAGATGCGTTGGATTCGAACCAATCTAAAGAATCAAGGACTAATCAGTAGTCCTAAACGAGGATTTTGGATTCTACAGAATAATTCTACCAAATGATATGTCCTCAAAAACGGACAGCTAATCTGTGTCCTCGACCCTACAAGCCAATACAGTTAATCTGTATTCTCGACCTATCGAAAGCTAATCTGTATCCTCAACCCCTACCGAACAGAGCGGTTGATTTGTTTCCGAGATAACAAAAAGGGATTTCCACCGTCCGGCATTCGATTGCCTGGATAGTAGAAATCCCTTTATTTCTGGGCATTTTCGCCCTTTATTTACTTTCTCTTGACATCAAAACTACCGTCTCTACATGCGCCGTACCGGGGAACATATCCACAGCCGCGGCGCGGACGGCGCAATACCCCGCCTGTGCAAACAGCTTCACATCCCGGGCCAGCGTCGCCGGGTCACAGGAGACGTAGACAATGCGCTGCGGCGCCATCGATGCCGCAGCTTCGACCACCTCCGGGCTGAGCCCCTTGCGGGGCGGGTCCACGCATATCACGTCCGGGCGCAGGCCCCGGGCGGCGAAGTCCGCCGCGGCCGCCGCCGCGTCGCCGCAGAAGAATTCCACATTTCCGATGCCGTTGCGTTTTGCGTTTTCTTTGGCGTCGGCAATGGCCTCCGGCACGATCTCCGCGCCGATGACCCTCGCCGCCCGCCGGGCCATCACCTGGGTGATGGTGCCCGCGCCGCAGTACAGGTCCAGCACCGTCTCGTGCCCGGTCAGTCCCGCGAAGTCCACAGCGGTATCGTACAGCACCTCCGCCATGTCATGGTTCACCTGATAAAAGGACGGCACGCTCAGCCGGAAGGACAGGCCGCACAGGGTATCCTCCAGCACGTCCGCGCCCCACAGGGTGCGGTATTCACTGCCCAGTACAGCCCCGGTGGGCTGGGTGTTCACGCCCAGCACCACGCCCACGGCGTCCGGCAGGGCCTGCCGCATAAGCGACACCAGCGCGTCCTCGCGGGGCAGCTTCCTCCCGTTGACCAGCACGCAGACCAATGACTGTCCTGCGCTGTTCGTGCGGACATACAGGTGCCGCACCAGACCCCGCCGGGTCCTTTCATCGTAGCAGGGCACGCCGCACTCCCGGATGTACCGCCGCAGGGCCTCCGCCGCCGCGTCGGCCTGGGGCTTCTGTATCCGGCAGCAGTCCACCGGGATCACCTGATGGCTGCGGGCCTTGTAGAACCCCACCTGCCCATCGGCGGACACGGGGTACTGGCTCTTGTTGCGGTAGTGCAGCGGCGCACCGGAGAGGATATCCTCCACTGTCACATCGCTGCCGCCGATGCGGCGCAGGGCGTCCTGCACCCGCTGACGCTTGGCCTCCAGCTCCTCTTCCCTGTCCATGTGACGGAAGTCGCAGCCGCCGCACCGCCCATAGTACGGGCAGTCCGGCTCCACCCGGTGGGGCGAGGGCGCGTATACCCGCACCGCCTTGCCGAAAGCGGCGTTTTTCAGTACCTTGAGGATGAGCACATCACAGTCCTCGCCCCGCAGCGCCCGGTGGACGAACACCGCCTGCCCGTCGATGCGGGCCACGCCCAAGCCCTCGGAGGTATACCCCTCGATGCGGGCGCGGTAGGTCTTGTTCTTCTCCGGCACGGCTCAGAACTCGAACTTGCTGATGACCTTGCCGATGGCGTCGGCAAAGGCGGCCAGCGTCTTGTTGTCCCGGCCCTTGCTGCGGCGGATGAGGCCGATGAGCATATCGCCCAGCTGGACCAGCTTCTGGTAGGCCGCCGTGGCCTTGGGCGCGCCCTCGTAGGCCCGGGTCTTGCGCTCCGGCAGGTAGCCGGGGGCAAGCTGCTTGTCGGCGATCAGGTCATACTCCTCGGTATACTGGGGCGCGTGGGCTGCAAAGCCCAGCCCCTTTACCGTCTCGGCATAGACGGGTGCCACCTCGCGGTCGCCGTGGACCACGAAGACATGAGTGGTCTTTGCCGGATCAAAGTGCTTGATCCAGTCCACCAGATGGTCATGGTCGGCGTGAGAGCTGAGGCCGGGGAAGTTGACGATCTTGGCCCGGACGGCCACATCCTCGCCGAAGAGCTTGACGCTGTCGGCCCCGTCCAGCAGGTTGCGGCCCAGGGTGCCCGGGGACTGAAATCCCACGAACACCACGGCGCTGTCGGCGCGCCAGAGGTTATACTTCAAATGGTGGCGGATACGGCCCGCGTCGCACATACCTGATGCGGAGATAATGACCTTGGGGGTCTTGTCCACGTTCAGCAGCTTGGACTCGTCTACCGTCTCGGTCAGGTGCAGGCCGGGGAAGCTGAACATATGGGTGCCGTCCTGCACCAACGCCAGAGCGTCCTCGTCCAGATAGCCCCGCAGATCGCCGCAGAAGATGGTGGTGGCCTTCTTGGCCAGCGGGCTGTCCACATACACCGGGAAGTCCTTGACGGACGTGACCAGATTTTTGTCCTTGATCTCGCGGATGAAATACAGCAGCTCCTGGGTGCGGCCCACGGCGAAGGAGGGGATGACCACGTTGCCGCCCTTGCCCAGCGTCTCGTCGATGATCTCCGCCAGCTGGCCGGTATAGCTCCACACCTCGGTGTGGTTGCGGTCGCCGTAGGTAGACTCGGTGAGCACATAGTCCGCGCTGTCGAAGAACTGGGGATCGCGGATGATGGGCTGATCCACATTGCCGATATCGCCGGAGAACACCACGGTGCGCGTTTCATCACCCTCATGGCAGGTGAGCTTGATGCTGGCGCTGCCCAGCAGGTGGCCAGCATCGATGAACTGCGCCGTCACGCCCTCCACCACAGGAATGTCCTGGCCGTATTCGCAGGTCTGGATAAACTCCCGCACCCGCAGGGCATCGGCCACGGTGTAGATCGGCTCCACCTCCGGACGTCCGGCGCGCTTGTTCTTGCGGTTCTGGTACTCCGCGTCCTGCTCCTGGATATGGGCGGAGTCCTGGAGCATAATGTCCAGCAGATCGGCGGTCAGGCGGGTGGTAATGATCTTACCCTGAAAGCCGTTTTTGATGAGCATGGGGATGCGGCCGGAGTGGTCGATATGGGCGTGGGTCACCAGCACCACATCAATGCTGCCGGGGTGAAAGGGCAGCGCGGTGTTGTCGATCTCGTCCCGGCCCTGCTGCAGGCCGCAGTCCACCAGGATATGCTTGCCGTTGACCTCCAGACAATGGCAGCTGCCGGGAACGCACCGGTCAGCGCCGTAAAAACGCAGCTTCATGGCGAAAACTCCTTCTCTTTGATAGTACCGTCAGTATACCACACTTTTCCGCGCTGCACAACCGCAAAGCGGCACGACTGACCGATAACTGTTCACAGAAAATCTTTTTGCATTAGACAAAAGAGTGTGGTATACTCTACTGGTATAATTATGTACGATTATCTTTTTACTTAGAAAGGATACAGAATATATGGGACTGTTTACCAAGGTCTTCGGCACCTACAGCCAGCGGGAGCTGAAGAGCATCTACCCCATCGTGGACAAGATCACCGCCCTGGAGGACGAGTACAGGCAGCTGACCGACGCCGAGCTTCAGGCCAAGACCCCGGAGTTCAAGGAGCGTCTGGCCAACGGTGAGACGCTGGACGACATCCTGCCGGAGGCCTTTGCCGCCGTGCGGGAGGCCGCGGACCGCGTGCTGGGTATGCGCCCCTATCCCGTCCAGCTGGTGGGCGGCATCGTGCTGCACCAGGGCCGCATCGCCGAGATGAAGACCGGCGAAGGCAAAACGCTGGTGGCCACCCTGCCTGCCTATCTGAACGCGCTGACCGGTGAGGGCGTTCACATCGTCACCGTCAACGACTACCTGGCCAAGCGTGACTCCGAGTGGATGGGCAAGGTCCACCGCTTCATGGGCCTTACCGTGGGTCTGATCATCCACGACATGAAAAAGGAGGAACGCCAGAAGGCCTATCAGGCGGACATCACCTACGGTACCAATAACGAGATGGGCTTCGACTACCTGCGTGACAATATGGCCCTGTACGCCAACGAGCAGGTCCAGCGGGGCCACGCTTTCGCCATCGTGGACGAGGTGGACTCCATTCTGATCGATGAGGCCCGTACCCCCCTGATCATCTCCGGTATGGGCGAGAAGTCCACCCAGCTGTACGATATGGCCGAGATGTTCGCCGCCCGGCTGAAGAAATTTGTGGTGGTGGAGAGCGATGACAAAGAGGAGGAAGCCACCGACATCGACGCCGACTATGTGGTGGACGAGAAAGCCCGCAGCGTCACCCTCACTGCCCGGGGCGTGAAGAAGGCGGAGGAGTTCTTCCATCTGGACAACCTGTCCGACCCGGAAAACAGCACCATCGCCCACCACATCAACCAGGCTATCAAGGCCCACGGCATCATGAAGCGCGACGTGGACTATGTGGTCAAGGACGGCGAGGTGGTCATCGTAGACGAGTTCACCGGCCGCCTCATGTTCGGCCGCCGGTACTCCGAGGGTCTGCACCAGGCCATCGAGGCCAAGGAGCACCTGTCCGTCCAGCGCGAGAGCAAGACGCTTGCCACCATCACGTTCCAAAATTACTTCCGCCTCTACCGCAAGCTGTCCGGCATGACCGGTACGGCGCTGACGGAGGAGGAGGAATTCGCCACCATTTACGCGCTGGACATCATCGAGATCCCCACCAACCGCCCCATCGCCCGTATCGACAACGAGGACAGCGTGTACAAGACCGAGAACGGCAAGTACCGCGCCGTCATCCAGCAGGTAAAGGCGTGCCACGCCAAGGGCCAGCCGGTGCTGGTGGGCACCGTGTCCATCGAGAAGAACGAGCTGCTGGGCAAGATGCTGACCCGCGAGGGCATCAGGCATAACCTGCTGAACGCCAAAAACCACGAGCGCGAGGCTGAGATCGTGGCCCAGGCGGGCCAGTTCGGCGCCGTCACCGTGGCCACCAACATGGCCGGACGCGGTACCGATATCATGCTGGGCGGCAACGCCGAGTACATGGCCAAGAACGACCTCCGCAAGGCCGGGCTCACCGATGAGCTCATCGCCGAGGCCACCGGCTACGCCGAAACGGATAACCAGGAGATCCTGGACGCCCGGAAGCTGTTCGCCGAGAAGCTGGCCCAGCACAAGGCGGAGATCTCCGGCGAGGCCGACAAGGTCCGCGCCGCCGGCGGCCTGTTCATCATCGGCACCGAGCGCCATGACTCCCGCCGTATCGACAACCAGCTCCGCGGCCGTGCCGGCCGTCAGGGCGACCCCGGCGAGACCCGCTTCTACATCTCCCTGGAGGACGACCTCATGCGCCTGTTCGGCGGCGACCGCGTCACCGGCATGATGGAGCGCATGAACATCGACGAGGACACCCCCATCGAGAACAAGATGCTCTCCCGCGCCATCGAACAGGCCCAGACCACGGTGGAAAGCCGCAACTTCCAGGCCCGTAAGTCCGTGCTGGAGTACGACGACGTGATGAACAAGCAGCGCGAGATCATCTACGGCCAGCGCAAGCAGGTGCTGGACGGCATGGACGTCAAGGGCATCATCATGGGCATGATGGAGAGCGCCATCGGCCACCAGGTCCGCAGCGCCTTCATGGGCCAGGAGCACCTGGACATGGTCCAGTGCAAAGAGCTTCTCCGCGGCTTGGAGGGTGTGTACTTCACCAAGTACACCGTGAAGATCGACGAGAGCCAGCTCCCCACCCTGACCGAGGACGATTTCATCGATATGTTCACCAAGGCCGCCGCCGACTTCTACGAGAAGAAGGAGCAGGAGATCACTCCGCCCGTCATGCGTGAGCTGGAGCGCGTGGTGCTGCTGCGGGTGGTGGACGAATACTGGATGGACCACATCGACGCCATGCAGGACCTGCGCCAGGGCATCCGTCTGCGGGCCTACGCCCAGACCAATCCGGTGGACGCCTACAAGAAGGAGTCCCTGGAGATGTTCGAGGAGATGATCGACGCCATGAAGGAGGAGACGGTGCGCCGTCTGTACTCCGTTCGCCTGCGCCAGAACGAGGAAGTCAAGCGCGAGCGCGTGGCCAGCGGCATGACCGAGAACGTGGGCGGCGACGGCACCGTGAAGAAGCGCCCCACCAAGGTGGTCAAGGTCGGCCGCAACGACCTGTGCCCTTGCGGCAGCGGGCTGAAGTGGAAGAAATGCACCTGCAAGGAGTACCACTCCTGAGTAACTTCAAACGACACCCGCTTCGCTGGGCTGTCGTTTGAGCGGGCTGCGGCCTGCTGCGGCGCACGACGTGCGCGTCAAAGTCGCGCACGCGCACGTTTGCAGGCCGAGAAGAATTTTCGGCGACGTACACGCCGCCGCCGAAAATAGATTTGATTTTATTTGCGTCTGCGGACGCAAACTCTGCGAGGCATTGTAAAATGACGGGCGGCGGCTTCAGCTGCCGCCCGTCCCATCTTATGCAGGGGGCGGCGTCCCCGACGCCCCGTCCCCCTCCGGAAGGAGACGCTATGTTCCACATCCACACAAAAAACGATCTGGTCTATCTGGCCTCTGATGTGTTGGAAAACGGCGCCGTCGTCCACGGCTTTTCCACCCGAAAGGGCGGTGTCTCTCCCGCGCCCTGGGACAGTCTGAACCTGGACGACCGCCGGGGCGATGACCTTGCCAACGTGCAGGAGAACTTCCGCCGCCTGTGCACCGCGCTGGACACGGATGTGCAGCGGGCGGTGCTCAGCCGTCAGGTGCACCGCAGCGATGTGCGCCGCGTCACGGCGGTGGACTGCGGCAAGGGCCTGTGGCAGCCGCAGGACTACGACAGCGCCGATGCCCTGGTGACGGACGTGTCGGGCATCCCCCTGATCGTCTTCTCCGCCGACTGCAACGTACTGCTGCTCCATGACCCGGTGCGCCGGGTCATCGGCGCAGTTCACGCCGGCTGGCGGGGCCCCGCCGCCGGCATCGCCGCGGAGACGGTGCGGGTCATGGCCGAGGATTACGGCTGCGACCCGGCGGACCTCCGCGCCGCCATCGGGCCGGCCATCGGGCCGTGCTGCTTCGAGACGGACGGCGACGTACCGGAGGCCCTGCGGGCCGCACTGGGTGTGGCGGCGGAGCCGTTCATGGCATGGAACGGCAGCAAGTGGCACATCGACCTGAAAGCCGTCAACGCCCTGTGGCTACGCCGCGAAGGCGTTACGCGCATCGACATCTGCGATCACTGCACCGCCTGCCGCCCGGACCTGTACTGGAGCCACCGGAAGATGGGCCTGCGCCGGGGCGAGCAGGCCGCGCTGATCGCTCTGCGGGAGGATACGCTATGAAACGTGCACTGCTGTGCCTGCTGCTGGCGCTGACCATGCTGCTGGCCGCCGGCTGCGCCGACTGGGAGGTCACCGAGGATCCCCTGGGAGAGCTGTCCGACTTCTACCAGAATGAAAACGAGGAACCGGAGCCGGAGCCGCTGACCGCCTTTACCCTGCCCTATATCGCCGGCGGCACCCTCGACCCCGTCCGCACCACGGACACCATGCAGCAGACCGTTGAGTCCCTGCTGTACCAGGGGCTGTTCGCCCTGGACGAGCAGTTCCGGCCCCAGGCCGTTCTGGCGGACAGCTGGACGTATGATTCCGCCCAGCGCACCTGGACCATCCGCATCAAGGCCGATGCGGCCTTCTCTGACGGCTCCGCCGTCACGGCGGCGGACGTGGCCGCCACGTTGGAGCGCGCCCGCACCTCTGAGCGCTATGCCGCCCGGCTACGGGACGTGACCTCTGTGTACGTCCGGGAGGACGCGGTGGTCGTCGCCCTGTCCGCCCCTCTGGCCACACTGCCCAGCCGCCTGGACATCCCCATCATCAAAGCAGGCACCGAGAACCGCACCGCCCCCACGGGCAGCGGCCCCTATCTGTTTGCCAAGGATGACACGGGCGCCTATCTGACGGCCAACAACCGCTGGTGGCAGGACAGCAGCGTTCTGCCGCTGTCCACCATCCGCCTGCAGCACTGCAAGGACAAGGACTCCGCCCTGTACGCCTTCACTTCCCGTGAGGTGCAGCTGCTGACGCTGGATCTCACCGGCAGCAACAGCACCGGTGTCTCTGGTGCCGGCGACTACGTCGAAGCGGCCACCCCCGTCATGCAGTTCCTGGGCATGAACACCCGGCGGGAGGCTCTGTCCGACCCGGCCCTGCGCCGGGCCCTCAGCGCCGGCATCGACCGCGAAACGCTGGTGTCCTCCTGCCTGCTGGGACAGGGCACGGCGGCCCAGCTGCCTGCCTCCCCCGCCTACGCAGGCTACGATACCGCGCTGGAAACGCCTTACGACACCGCGGCCTATAACCGCCTGCTGAACGCCGCCCTTGGCGAACAGGCGGAGGATGAGACACCCCTGACGCTGACGCTTCTGGTCAACGAGGAGAGCAGCTTCAAGGTCTCCGCCGCCCAGGAGATCGCCATGTACCTCAATACCGCACGCCTGACCGTCACCGTGGAGGCTGTTCCCTGGGACACGTTCCTCACCCGGCTGGAAAGCGGTGACTTTGATCTCTATTACGGTGAATGCCGCCTGACCGCCGACTGGGACCTGACGGCCCTGTTGTCCACCGAGGGCAGCCTCAACTACGGCGGCTGGTCCGATGAGACTACCGACCGGCTGCTGCAGGCCTATCGATCCAATGGCGCTGACGCGAACCTGGTGGCCCTGTGGCAGCAGCTGCTGGACACCGCCCCCCTCGCCCCCATCTGCTTTAAGTCCGTATCCGTTGTCACCACCGAGGGCGTGGTGCAGGGTCTGTCCCCCACGGAGACGGCCCCCCTCTCCCCCCTGGGCGGCTGGTCCGTCCGGCTGGACGCATAAAAGGAGCGTATGCCATGTCACAAGTCACCAAGCGGGCGCTGGAGGCGTCACTGAAAAAACTGCTGCTGGAAAAGCCCCTGCATAAGATCACTGTCAGTGACATCACCGACGACTGCGGTATCAACCGCATGACGTTTTACTATCACTTCAAGGACATCTATGATCTGGTGGAGTGGAGCTGCGAAGAGGACGCCAGCCGCGCTCTGGCGGGCAAAAAGACCTACGAGACGTGGCAGCAGGGCCTTTTGCAGATCTTCGAGGCCGTGCAGGAGAATAAGCCCTTCATTCTGAACGTCTATCGCTCCGTCAGCCGGGAGCAGGTGGAGAACTATCTCTACAAGCTGACCTACGACCTGCTGGAGGGCGTGGTGGAGGAGCAGGCCCGGGGAATGTCCGTCCGGCCAGAGGACAAGGCCTTTATCGCCACGCTGTACAAGTATATGTTCGTAGGTCTGATGCTGGACTGGATCAGATCTGACATGAAGGGCGATCCACACCTGATCGTGGAACGGCTGGACCAGGTCATCCACGGCAGCGTCGACGCCGCGCTGGCGCGTCTGCGTACCGACAAGCCCTTATCAAACGAGGCCAAATGATAAAAAACTGAACACCTGCCGCCCCGGTGATAAAAAACTTATCACCGGGGTTTCTCTGTTTATTGAACAAATATCCATTCGGATGTATGCTTTCATCATCAAAGGAAAACATACAGTGGATACTTGAAAGGAGTTTATTTATGTATTATTCCAGCGGTAACTATGAAGCCTTTGCCCGTCCCAAAAAGCCCGAGGGCGTGGACAACAAATCCGCCTATATCGTGGGCAGCGGTCTGGCGGCCCTGACCGCCGCCTGCTATCTGGTCCGCGACGGCCAGATGAAGGGCGAGCACATCCACATTCTGGAAAAGGGCAGCCTGCCCGGCGGCGCCTGCGACGGCTATAAGTTCGAGAATCTGGGCTACGTCATGCGCGGCGGCCGCGAGATGGACAACCATTTCGAGGTCATGTGGGACCTGTTCCGTTCCATCCCCTCCATCGAGACGGAGGGCGTCAGCGTTCTGGACGAGTACTACTGGCTCAACAAGGAGGATCCCAACTACTCCCTGTGCCGCGCCACCGTTGACCGCGGCCAGGACGCCCATACCGACGGCAAGTTCGACATCTCCGACAAGGGCGCCATGGAGATCATGAAGCTGTTCTTCACCCCCAACGAGGACCTGCAGGACAAGAAGATCACCGACTTCTTTGATGACGAGGTGCTGA
>ERZ791840.222-NODE-222-length-43177-cov-4.507050_pt1 | contig 43177 bp, 42 predicted proteins | sample MGYA00510291_ERZ791840 | MGnify/ENA primary metagenome ERZ791840 (study PRJEB30046, sample SAMN00715256) | human gut metagenome | study: EMG produced TPA metagenomics assembly of the A metagenome-wide association study of gut microbiota in type 2... | reverse complement strand
CCGCAGACAGCCCTCCGCCGGCATTCAGCCTGTGCCGGTGCGGCTGTGAGAGGCGGTGAGAGCCGGTGAGCGTATCAGAAAAGGAAAAGCCGCACACCGCCGCAGAGATGCTCCAGAGTTTCCGGGGCATGATCGAGGGCGGCACTTGGTCAGAGGTACTGGCAGAGATGCCGGAGCCGCTGCTGCGAAAGCATCTGGAAACCCTCTGCCATGCTGCCCTGCTTAGCCAGGACAGTGGGCAGGCGGTGGCGTTTCTTCTGGCACTGTCCGAGAAAGCAAAGGCTTGTAAGGTGCTGCCGGAACAGTACGCCATGCTGACAAAGACCATGCAGCGGGCGAATACCAAGGCAGAGGAGGGCGGCTGGCAGGCGGTACAGAGCGACCAGACCGAGCCGGAAAGCGTCGCCCTGCCGTTTCCCCGTGGGGTATTCCCGCCCATGCTGGAGCGGTACTTAGACAGTGCGGCGGAGAATGTACAGGTAGATCGTGCCATGATCGGGGCGGCAATGCTGGCGGCGTGTGCTCTGTGTTTGCAGGGACGGTGCAAGATCAGCTACCCCTCCGGCAGCGGGCACAGTGAGCAGCTGTGCTTGTATCTGGTCATTGTGGGCAGCCCCGGAGAACGAAAAAGCAGTGCGTTTGCAAAGGCGGTGCTGCCGGTGTATCGCTGGCAGAATGCCCGCCGGGAGGTGTACAAGCAGGAACTGGCAGAGTATGAAACCGCCTGCAAGATCAAAGAAAAGGAATCGGAGGCACTGGAGCGACAGCTGGGCGAAAAGAAGATCACACCAGAAAAGCGGCAGCAGCTGGGAGAAGATTTAACCGCACTCAAACTGGAGCAGGAGGAAAAGCAGCCGCCCATCTCTCCGGAGATTCTGGCGACGGATACCACCGCAGAGGCACTCTCCAACCTCATGGAGCGAACCGGCGAAACTGCCGGCGTTTTCTCCGACGAGGCGGACTTTTTGAAAATCCTTGCCGGACTGTATAACCGGGGCAATGCGGGAAACCTACAGCTGCCCCTGACAGCATACGACGGAGCACCCTTTTCCCGGCTGCGGGGCAAAGGTACCATGTTTCTGAGCCGTCCGCTGCTGTCGATCTGTCTGTATGCCCAGCCTACCCTCTACGAGGAAATCCGCAGCAACAGCGAATTGCAGGGGCGTGGGCTTGTCGGGCGGCTGTTGTTCTGTGTGCCCCGGCAAATGGCAGGGAAACGGAATGTGCGGAAATGTGTGCGTATCGACAAGGCAGCAGAAACGGCATACTGTGACCTGCTGGGCGGTTTTCTGGACACGCCTCAGCAGCCGGAAAGCACCATACCGGTGATACTGTGGGAGCACGATGCGGCAGAGGAAATGCTGGACTATCTGCAAACGGTGGAGGATTCCATGGACGACGGAAACCCCATGGAGCAGGCAAAGGACTATGCCAGCAAAGCCGGCGGCGTAGTGCTGCGGATTGCCGGGGTGCTGCATATGCTCTGGACACAAGACGCCACAAAGCCTGTCAGCGTGGAAACCGCATGGCGTGCCAAGGAACTCCATATGTATTTCTTTTCGGAAAAGATGGAGGCAATGGAGCAGGAGGAAACACGGGAGGAACGGCTGGAAAGCACGATCTTGAAAAAGCTTGCTGATCTGACTCTTGCACAGGGAAAGGCGTATACCACCGTAAGCAGCCTACAGCGAAAAGTCAAGAATATCCACGGGCTGCGAACCGCAAAGGAACTGGAACCGTTTCTGGAGGCGATGCAGTCGGGCAATCAAATTGAGATCGACCAGCAGAGCAAAAATAAACGCCTGCTCTACATCTTCCCTTATTTCCAGAAGTAGAAACCACAAGACAAACAAGACAACCAGACAACCAAGCAAGAAAGCAGCGAAATTGCGTGGCTTTCACCTTGTCTGGTGAAAATCCAACCACCAGACAAACAGAGGGAAAACCAGACAAACAGAACTCGTGCTTGTCTGGTTGTCTGGTTTCGTTTCTGTTTGGATTTTTAGACCAGACACGAAAAAACGGCGAAACTGCGTAGCTTTTCCCCTGTTCGTCTGGTTGTCTGGTATTTCGGAGGAATCAGCATTGACAAAAACAGAATTTTTGCAGACCATGCGGCAGACGAAAGCGAGGACTGCCCCGCCGCCCGACCCCGTTGCCACAGCCCTCCGGCGTGCCGGCATTCCCACTGATGCCCCGTACTATGCCGGAGCGTTTCAAGCGGTGGAACGTGCGGTAAAAGCTGCGAAAAAGGCAGCCCGCCGACCAGAACAGAACGAATACCGGAAAGACTGTCCGGACACGACAGCGGCGGCTCGCTGCTTCTGGCAGGCGTACTTGCTTAGCTTGTGCGGACATCTGAAACAACTGGAACGGGAGGCAGAGCCAGAGGACAAGCCGCAGGAACGCCAACTGCTGCGGGGCGGGATTCGTACCGTGCAGGCGGTGCTGTATACGTTGCAGGAAACAGAACGAACCGAGAGCGAACCGAGAGAAACTGCCTGTCGCTTTTGCTGATTTTATGATAGCACAAGATTCTAGTGCGGTCAATCCGCATTTTGCACAAGTTTCTAGTGCTTATTTTGTCTATTTTTGCACTTGAATCAAGTGCTTTATTGTGTTATAATGTGTATCGTGGAGAAGTGGGCACAATAAAAAAGCCCGCCTGCTCCGTGGAAAAGAGGTGGAAACAATGCCGATTCGATATAAGATTGACGTACTGGCGGCATTGAAAGAAAAAGGCTACACGTCCGCCAGAATCAGAAATGAAAAGCTGATCGGGCAAGCCACTTTGCAGCGGCTGCGGCACAAGCAGAGCGTTTCTTTTGAGGTGCTTGCAAAAATATGTGAGTTGCTGGAGTGCAATATAGGTGATATTTTGGAGTACACAGAGGAGGAGTAAACTTGAAACAATACACGATCATCGGCGGTGTGAACGGCGTGGGAAAAAGCAGTCTTTCCGGTGTTCTGCGGCATCAGCTGCCGGATATGGGCTTGATTATTGATCCGGACACCATTGCCGCAAAGGAATCCTGCGACCGTCTGACCGCCGGAAAGCTTGCCGTCGCCCGTGTGGAAAACTGCCTGCAAAAGGGGATTAACTTTTCGCAGGAAACCACACTTTCCGGCAGGCGTACCATTCGCACCATACAGCAGGCAAGAGAAAAAAATTACCACATTCGGCTGTATTATGTGGGCGTAAGCGGTGCAGAGGAAAGCCTTTTTCGGATTGCAAACCGTGTTCGCAAAGGCGGGCACAATATTCCAAAACAGGACGTGCTGCGGCGATATAAAAAGCGTTTCACAGACTTGGCAGAGGTGCTGCCGTACTGTGACGAAGTGCATTTTTACGACAACGAAAACGGTTTCCGAGAAGTGGCACTCTATCAGAGCGGCGAAATCATGCCTCTTGTGGCACCTCTGCCCCAGTGGCTGCGGGATTTTATGGCATGGAAAGACAACGAGCAGGCATAGAACGAAAACCGCATACCATGAAAAAAGCTGAGGAAAAAGCAGATTATAAATAACAAGTTAAAATATATCGCTAAGATGTGCGGAATTTGGCTCCGGTCAGAGGGACAAGGGGACGGAGTTTTGTTCCTATCCTTTGCGAGGGCTTCTGCCAGAGTTACACCCTTATCGCTGGGGAGTGTTGGGGACTGGACGACAAATTGACGGGTTGTAGTTTCGTACCGCTCCGCAATTTGTGGAGTGGGCACAATTTTGTGTCGATCTCATGCAAAAGGGCAGCAGAGCAGAAATGCGCACAGGCACTGCCACAAGCCCTACAGAGCCACCTTGCATCTTTTTTCGAAAGAGCAGGCAGAACGGCTCAGAGGGCGCACAGGGATTTTTCTGAAAAGGCCAATCTGGGGTTCGGGTTTATATATCTCGGATACTGTTTCGGTACCGACTCTAAAACCATAGAACCTGCTCTGAATGCTCAGCTTTGTGCCGTCGGTCTGCTGTATTTCACTACGCACAAAAGCAAGCCGCTCAAAAATGAGCGGGTTCGCCCTTGCGGGATATGCAGCAGGACACTGCCGATCAGATCGAGGGCACTGCGAGGGCACTATAAGGGCACTAAAAACCGGTTAGGGCACTACAGAGGGCAACATGTTTCGACAGGTGAAAACGGAAAAAGCATGGAAAATGCGTTGGTTTCAACGAAATTGAAAAGAGTTGAAAAGGTGTATACCCACGTTCGGGACGTAGGGGCCGCAAGTTCGAATCTTGTCACCTCGACCATAGAAAATGCACGCAGTTTCGGGAGGTTTCCCGTTGCTGCGTGTTTTGTTTTATCTGGGGGAAGCCTCAAATTTGTACGCCATTTGTGCGCCGTCATTTCAAAAGCACACGAAAAAGCCGGACAGAATATAACAAGAAACCGCCGCCGAAGTTACAATACTTCGGGGCGGTTTTCATTTTATGCCTGCTCGTTGTCTTTCCATGTCATAAAATCCCGCAGCCACTGGGGCAGGCGGGCTTTTTTATCATGCCTACTTCTCCACGATACACATTATAGCACAATAAAGCACTTGATTCAAGTGCGAAAATAGACAAAACAAGCACTAGAAACTTGTGCTATACTGAAATCAGCAAAAGCGTCAGGCAGAAGAAAACCAAAACAGCTTTTCCTCAAGCATTGCCCTAGATTTATTCCGGTATTCTTAAAATATTTGGTGAAAAAGGATATTGCAAAAATGACAAAAATCGGTTATAATAAAAATAAGGCTGTAATGGGACGCGGTACGCCTTTACAGTCCGGCATAGAAGCTCCTTGGAAAAACAGGAATTTTTGTGCCGTGTAGACTGTATAGAAGGATTTTTTGACTGAAGGCAATACCGCACAAAGAGCGTCTGGCGACTTTGCACGCCATCTGCGTGCAAATTTCCCGTCATATTTCACAAAAATGCTCGTGAATACATCAAGTATTCACTCCGCTTTTTGTTTCATCTGACGAAAAATTTGACGACGCATCTGTCGCACAATCTTTGTGCGGTATTGCCTGAACCGGAATCCGTACCGCCGGCCGGTATCGAAAGATGCGGCAGGGGAGCGGAAAGACGGAATCGAAAGGAAATATATTTCTGTGCCGCAAATGATTGAGGAGGATACAATGACAGACAAACAAACTGCAACTTTCCAGAAAGAAGAACTGAAACAGAAATTTGTAGATAAACTGCAGCTGGAATGCAGTGTTTCTCCGGATGAGGCATCCGACAAGCAGATTTATCAGGTGCTCTCTGCAATGATGGTAGAAAAGCTGAAGCATAAGCGGCAGCATTTCGTCAACAAGACACATTCTGTCGGCGGAAAGAGCGTTTACTACCTGTCCATGGAATTTCTGATGGGCCGTTCTCTGAAGACAACACTGTACAACCTGGAACTGGCCGATGACGTACGGGATATCCTGAAGGAATATCACATCAATCTGGACAATATCTTTGAGTGTGAACCGGATGCCGGCCTCGGAAACGGCGGTCTGGGTCGTCTGGCTGCCTGCTATCTGGACGCTATGGCAACACAGGAAATCCCGGCAAAGGGTCATTCCATCTGCTATGAGTACGGTATTTTCAAGCAGATTCTGGAAGACGGCTGGCAGACAGAAAAGCCGGATAACTGGCTCCCCGGCGGCAGTGTATGGCTGGATCCGAAGCCGGATGAGGCAATCGAAGTACATTTTGAGGGAAATGTCCAGGAATACTGGCAGGATTCCTACCACTACCTGTCCCATGTGAATTACAACACTGTAATCGCAATTCCGTATGATATGTATGTTTCCGGTTATGGCAGCGAGGGTGTTTCTACCCTGCGTCTGTGGAAGGCACAGGCCCCCAGCTTTGATATGTCTGCATTTAATGAGGGTAACTATGAGCAGGCTCTGTCCCGGAACTCTATGGCAAATGCGATCTCCAAGGTGCTCTATCCGAATGATAATCACCTGGAAGGCAAGTCCCTGCGTCTGCGTCAGCAGTACTTCCTCTGCGCCGCAGCAATCGGCGATATCGTAAACCATCATATGAATGTATACGGCACTCTGGAAAATCTCCACGAAAAGGTTGCCATCCATATCAATGATACCCACCCCACCATGGCAATTCCGGAACTGATGCGTGTGCTGCTGGATGACTGCGGCTACACCTGGGAGCGCGCATGGCACATTGTAACAAATACCTTTGCTTACACCAACCACACCGTTATGGCAGAAGCACTGGAAAAGTGGGATGTAAATCTGGTAAAGCAGATCGTGCCGAGAATCTTCCAGATCATCGTAGAGATCAACAACCGGTACTGTGCCGGCCTGATGGAACGCAACGGCGGCGACAGCGCCAAGACCACACGGATGTCTATTATCAAGGATAACCAGATTCACATGGCAACCCTGTGCGTTATGGCTTCTCACAGCGTCAACGGCGTTTCCAAGCTGCACTCGGAAATCATCAAGGACAGCGTATTCCACGATGAATATCTGGATACACCGAACAAGTTCAAGAATGTGACCAACGGTATTGCTTACCGCAGATGGCTGTATCAGTCCAACCCCGGCCTGACACAGCTGCTCCGCAGCAAGATTGGTGACGGCTTCCTCAAGGACGGCAGCGAGCTGAAAAAGCTGGATGTCTTTGCAGAGGATAAGGCAGTTCTGGAACAGCTCCGGAAGATCAAGAAGGAAAACAAAGAGCGCTTTGCAAAGTTTGTCAAGAAAAAGAGCGGCATTGTTCTGGATACAGACAGCATCTTTGATGCACAGGTAAAGCGTTTGCATGAATATAAGCGTCAGCACCTGAATGTTATGCACATTCTGGCACAGTATAACGCACTGCTGGAAAATCCGGATATGGACTTCACACCGAAGACCTACATTTTTGCAGCAAAGGCTGCACCGGGCTACTATCTGGCAAAGCAGATCATTAAGATGATCTGGGCACTGTCAGAAGAAATCCGGAAGAATCCGCGGATTTCAGAAAAGCTGTCCGTTTATTTCCTGGAGAACTACTGTGTCACCATGTCTGAGCTGCTGATGCCGGCCTGCGATATTTCTGAGCAGATCTCTCTGGCAGGTACAGAGGCATCCGGTACCGGCAACATGAAGCTGATGCTGAACGGTGCGATCACACTGGGTACACTGGACGGCGCCAATATCGAAATCGGCGATGCAGTAGGCGCTGACAATATCCTGATCTTTGGTATGAAGACAGACGAAGTAAATGCACTGAAGGCACAGGGCTATCATCCGGAACAGTATTATCACAACAACCCCATCATCAAGAGCTGTATCGACCGGATGTATGCCGGCATCAACGGCTGCAAGTTCAATGAAGTGGCAGATTCTCTGCGCACATTGGATCCGTATATGGTTCTGGCCGACTTCGACAGCTATTGTCAGGTACAGGAGCACAGCTCAAAGCTGTACCAGGACAAGGATGCATGGACCAAGATGTCTCTGCACAATATTGCAAACGCAGGTATCTTCTCTGCAGATCGTGCTGTAAACGAGTATGCAAAGGATATCTGGGGCATCAAGTAATTTTATCGAAATAAGGCCGCTGTGCGGCTGAGAGATACCCTGAAACGGAGCAGCTATTCTGAACTGCTCCGTTTTTGATAGAAAGGAGTTTTGGATAAGCATGTCCTATTTTTACAACAGCTGGGATCAGGACTATAAATTTCCCTTCGGTGCAATTCGCCGGAGTCAGAGCTGTCAGTTTACCATCCGGCTGCCGGAGGAAACACCGCTGGATTTCTCACCGGTGCTGGTGGTATTCCGTACCGGATTTAAAGAGCGCTTTCTCCCGATGAATGTGAAGGAGCGGGAAAACGGCTATGTGCTGTATACCACCACATTGATTCCGAAATACGCCGGGGTACACTATTACTATTTTTCTTACACCAGCAACGGTGTGCGGCATTACATCAAACGGGGCGATGCCTGTCACGGCGTGCTGGATCAGGGCGAAATGTTCCAGCTGACCGTATTCGGAAAGCACTATCAGACACCGAAATTCTTAAAGGGCGGCATCATGTACCAGATTTTTCCGGATCGGTTTTGCAGCAGCGGAAAGCAGCATGAGAACGTCCCTTCTGACCGCGTAATGCGCAATTGGGGAGAGCTGCCGTATTACAAGCCGGATCAAAACGGCCATGTGTGGAACAACGACTATTTCGGCGGCGACCTGGACGGCATCCGGAGCAAGCTGCCGTACCTGAAGGATCTGGGCGTTACCTGCATCTACCTGAACCCGATTTTCGAATCCCACGAGAACCATCGCTATAACACTGCCAATTACCGAAAGGTAGATCCGCTCCTGGGCACCAATGAGGACTTCCGCACCCTATGTGAGGAGGCAGAAACATACGGCATTTCCGTCATTCTGGACGGCGTATTTTCTCACACCGGCGCAGACAGTATCTATTTCAATAAATTCGGCCGGTATGACAATCTGGGTGCGTATCAGTCGGAGCAAAGCCCGTACTATTCCTGGTATCATTTCTGGGGCAATAAGGAATATGAATCCTGGTGGGGCATTGACACACTGCCCAATGTCGATGAAAACAATCCCAGCTATACCAAGTATATCTGCGGAGAAGACGGTGTGCTGGACTATTGGATGAGTCTGGGCGCAGCCGGTTATCGTCTGGACGTAGCAGATGAACTGCCGGATGAATTCTTAGACCACCTGCGCACCTGTGTCAAGAAGTTCGGCGAAGAAAAAATTGTAATCGGTGAGGTCTGGGAGGATGCGTCCAATAAGGAGGCATACGGCGTAAAGCGCCGCTATCTCCTGGGCGATCAGCTGGACAGCGTGATGAACTATCCGTTCCGGGAGGCCATTATCGCCTATATCAAGGGCGAAGCTGCCACCACATTCCGGGATCGGATTATGGGCATTCTGGAAAATTATCCGAAGTGCACGGTGGACGTTCTCATGAACTTTGTTTCCACCCATGATATTGAGCGTGCCATTAACCGCTTTGGCGGCCAGCCCTGCGATGATAAGAGCAAGGACTGGATGGCCGGAAACGAGCTGTCACCGGAAGAATACAACCGGGGAAAGACCATGCTGAAAAATGCCATGGTACTGCAATTCTTCCTGCCGGGCGTGCCCAGCATCTACTATGGAGACGAGGTAGGACTCCAGGGCTGGAAGGATCCGTTTAACCGCCGGTGCTTCCCCTGGGGACAGGAGGACACCGACCTGCTGGAATACACCCGTCAGCTGGGGAAAATTCGCCGGGAACACGCCGTGTTTGCAGAGGGTGCCATTGAATTTCTGGTGCTGGAAGACCAGGTGGTGGGCTTCTCCCGCTATGATCTGGAAACCGGCGGCAGTGTCATTGTTCTGCTGAACCGCTGGGGTGAAACCGCAATGGTTTCTCTCCGGGACAAGTGCTTCGACCGCTATGCGTTCAGCACAGTAATCAGCGGCATCTGTGACGGCGATGCCATCATCCTGCCGGGCAACAGCTACGCAGTTATCAGCGCAGTGCGCCGAAAGACAACGGAAACTGCGGAATAAATCACAGAATATTTGAAAAAAAGCGGCCTTCGGGTCGCTTTTTTTGTTGGGAAATGCCCCCGAACTGGAAGAGGGTAAATTGTTGCCCCTGACAGAGGGGTTACTGTATAAACCTAATATAACAAGAAAAAATCCCATTCGCCCCCGCCACCCCCCAAAAAAAATCTTTTCAATCCCGCTTGACAATTCCTGTGCAATCCTGTACAATAAAGATATGGAAAAGACTTTGGACAAAAATGGGAAATCCAGTCTTTCCGAAGAAAGGATTTATTTTAAGAAAGGACGATTTTTATGAAAACAAAGAAAATGTTAGGCTTCTTCACCGCTGCCATTATGGCAGCCGCCGCCCTGCCGGTTGTGTCTGTTGGCGCAGTTGATGCTGCTTTGCCGGGAGACGTAGACCAGGATGGTGTTATCACCGGTCACGATTCAGCTATGGTCAGCCACGCACTGTATGAGGATCCAAGCACACTGACAGAGGAACAGAAGGCATTGGCAGATTATAACGGAGACGGCGTTGTCGATGAAACCGACCTGGAAGCAATTCATGCAAATGAAGTCTTTTCCATCGGAGATATCGGCATGATCGGCGGTGTCACCAGTGATATTCAGGCCGCCTATCGGGCAATTCTGTTGTATTCTGCGGAAAGCAGCGGTGCGGAGATTTCTGTTCAGGACGACGCAATTCCGCAGCCGATTGCAACAGATAAGGAAGCGCATTTCATTGGCTATTCAGGAGACACAATGATTTGGGACGGCACTTATCTGAACGCATCGCAGGATGCTGCGCTGGCGCAGACTATCCGGGAACGGCATGAAATGGTAGAGAATATTTCTCTCCAGGAAAATGGAAAAATTGAACTTAGCACACTGCAATATCATCTGTTGGATGCCACCGGAGACGGAAAAGTGGATATCCAGGACGCTTATGTATTGCTTGGCTCTTATGCGAAATTCTATGTCTCCGGCGATCCGGCAGCAAAGTATTTCGCGCCCGGCCGGTACGATTTGTACCCGGACGGCGTGAATGTAGACGTTGTATCGAAGGACTGCGTTGTAATTCGAGTTGCATCGTAATTCTTTCAAAATCATATGAAATAAATTATATTGCTGTGACATCGCAGCAGGAAAAAGCGGCCTTCGGGTCGCTTTTTTTGTTGGGAAATGCCCCCCGAACTGGAAGAGGGTAAATTGTTGCCCCTGAAAGGGCGGCCAAAGGACGTGCCTTGTGCTGAGATGTCAGCGTCAGCTGACAGAGGGGTTATACGCAGACCTAATATAATAAGAAAAGATCTCACTTGAAAACCCTTCCACCACCGCCAAAATCCCCACCGAATCTCTGCCGGTAAACAACTTCTTACAAACAATCGAAGAAAAGGACTTGCTTTTTTCGCCGGGATACGGTATAATAAAGAGAAAAGAAATTTGCACTGTAAGAACTCGTCCGGCCGGACTTGCAGACATTGCCGAAAAGACAGGCGCGGCGGCCGGCTGGGGGAGTTCTAAGGTACGCGCTGCGATTCCATACCGCACGGTATTTTTGGAATTTCAGCGCGTATCATTGGAAAAAGCTGTTTTTCATCGCAGGAAAGCAGCGCTTTCAGAGTATGGGAGGATTATCAAAAAATGCCAAAATATGTATTTGTCACCGGCGGTGTTGTATCCGGACTGGGAAAGGGAATTACTGCTGCATCTCTGGGACGACTGCTGAAAGCCAGAGGCTATCAGGTTACGATTCAGAAGTTTGATCCGTATATCAATGTAGACCCGGGTACCATGAGTCCGTATCAGCACGGCGAAGTGTTCGTAACCGATGACGGTGCAGAGACAGACCTGGATTTGGGACACTATGAGCGGTTTATTGATGAAAGTCTTTCCATCAATAATAATGTTACCACCGGAAAGGTGTACTGGACTGTTCTGAATAAGGAGCGCCGGGGTGACTATCTGGGCGGCACTGTTCAGGTAATTCCCCACATCACCAATGAAATCAAGGATCGGATTTATCGGGTTGGCAAGGAGTCAAATGCAGATGTGGTGATTACCGAAATCGGCGGTACTGTCGGCGATATCGAAAGCACACCGTTCCTGGAAGCAATCCGCCAGTTTGTAACAGAAGTGGGCAGAGGCAATGCCATGTACATCCACGTAACACTGGTGCCCTATATTGCCGGTTCCAATGAACTGAAATCAAAGCCCACCCAGCATTCCGTCAAGGAACTGCTGTCTATCGGCATCCAGCCCCACGTGGTTGTCTGCCGTACGGAACAGGAAATTCCGGAGGATATGAAGCGGAAAATCAGCATGTTCTGCAATGTCCGGGAAGAAGACATCATCCAGAATATGACTGCACCGTCTCTGTATGAAGTACCCATGATGCTGGAAAATGAAGGGCTCACCGACAGCGTGTGCCACCACCTGGGACTGGAAAACCGCAAGCCGGATCTCACCGACTGGATTGCAATGACAGAGCGCCAGAAGCGCGCAGACAAGGATGTCACCATCGGCCTGGTCGGAAAGTATGTGGCACTCCAGGATGCATATCTGTCTGTAGCGGAGGCACTCCACCACGGCGGTATTGTCAATGATGCCAGAGTGAAAATCCAGTGGATCGACTCGGAAAAGATCACACGGGAGACCGCGCCGGAAATGCTGAAGGAATGTGATGGCATCATCGTGCCGGGCGGCTTCGGTGACCGGGGCATTGAGGGCATGATCGAAGCCATTCGCTACGCACGGCTGAATCAGGTGCCGATGTTCGGCATCTGCCTGGGCATGCAGATGGCTGTAGTAGAATTTGCCCGGAACGTTGCCGGCTTCCCGGATGCAAATTCTTCAGAATTTGAGCCGGACGGCGCACACAGCGTAATTCACATTATGGAAGATCAGAAGGATATCACCAATATGGGCGGCACCATGCGTCTGGGACTGTATCCGTGCAAGCTCACACCGGGCAGCCTGGTACAGGAAATCTATGGCGAAGATCTGATCTATGAGCGTCACCGCCACCGGTTTGAATTCAACAACAATTTCCGGAAGCAGCTCACAGAAAAGGGTCTCCAGATTGCCGGCCTGTCTCCGGACGAGCGTCTGGTGGAAATCGTATCACTGCCGGATCACCCGTGGTTTATCGGCGTACAGTTCCATCCGGAATTCAAGTCTCGTCCCAATAAGCCGCAAAAGCTGTTTGCATCCTTTATCGGTGCGGCACTGAAAAAGCGGAACGGTTAAGGCGATTTCTTTCCGCTGCGTTCCGGCTTTCGGGCGCAGCGGGGAATCAGGTGCTTCGGGAGGTATGAGTCCATGAGCAAAATGCTAATTGTAGATGATGAAGAAAAGATCCGTGCCGTTGTGCGGGAATACGCAGAGTTCGAGGACTTTGAGGTAGAAGAAGCACGGGACGGTATGGAAGCGGTCAGTCTCTGCCGGGAAAAGGACTATGACATCATTATCATGGATGTGATGATGCCCCGTCTGGATGGCTACTCTGCCTGCAAGGAGATCAAAAAGCTAAAGAATATTCCCATTATCATGCTCTCTGCGCGAGGGGAGGAATATGACAAGCTCTTTGGATTTGAAACCGGGATTGATGACTATGTGGTCAAGCCCTTTTCCCCCCGGGAACTGATGGCGCGTGTCCGGGCAGTGCTGGCGCGGAGCCAGGCTGTGGCAAAGGCGGCAGAGGAAACCCAGCAACGGCTGAAATTCGGCGGCCTGGAAATCGATCTTGCCGGCCGGGAAGTGTATGTGGACGGAAAGCGCGCCTCCATGACACCGAAAGAATATGACCTGTTGTTTTACCTGGTGAAAAATAAAGGATTGGCACTTTCCAGAGATAAGCTGCTGGAAGAAGTCTGGGGATATGATTTCTTCGGGGATGATCGAACTGTGGATACGCATATCAAGATGCTGCGCGGCAGCCTTGGGCCGTATCGAACCGATATCGTGACCTTGAGAGGAATGGGATATAAATTTGATCCGGATGCATCCGAAACATAATCCGCTGGTCGGACGCAACTTACAGATTCGTGTAAAAATCTGGCTGTTTTTCATGCTGTTCGTCTGCATTGTATTTCTGCTCATGTGGCTGTTTCAGGTTATTTTTCTGGAGTGGTTCTATGAATCCATGAAAATCCGGGACACCGCAAAGGTGGCGCAGAATCTGGTGTCAGCCTATGGCACAGAGGATTTTTCAGACCGTGCGTCTGAGATATCCTATCAGAATGAAACCTGCATTGAAGTTCTGGATGAGAACGGCCGGGAACAGTATTATAACTGCATTTACAACGGAAAGTGCCTGCTGCACGGCCGGGACAACGGAACGTTTTTTTACCTGATTGATTTACAAAATCACAAATCCGGCGTGATCTGCCGCCGGGTATTCAATGACCAGCTGCAAAGTCAGATGCTGATCTATGGCTGTACCATGTACTGGAAGGACGGCAGCGTGGCCGGCTATTTGCTGCTGAATACGGCGCTGGTTCCGGTGGAATCCACCGTATCCATCCTGAAACGTCAGACCATGATTATTACCATGCTGCTGGCGGCATTCGGGTTTATTCTGTCCGTCTGCGTGGCGAATTATATTTCCACGCCTCTGGTGCGGATTACCCATTCTGCAAAGCGCCTGGCTCACGGTGATTATCATACCCAGTTCACCGGCGGCGGCTATGCCGAAGCGGATGATCTGGCCGAAACGCTGACCTATGCGGCCAACGAGCTGTCCAAGACAGAGGAGATGCAGCGCGACCTGATCGCCAATGTGTCCCACGATCTGCGTACACCGCTGACAATGCTGAAGGCATATGCGGAAATGATCCGGGATCTGTCCGGCGATAATCCGGTAAAACGGGAACAGCACCTGAATATTATCATCGAGGAGACCGACCGGCTCTCTCTCCTGGTAAATGACATGCTGGATTTGTCAAAGCTGGAAAGCGGCACGCAAAAGCTGAACTACAGCACCTTTGACATAGCGGAATGCATGCAGGAAATTGTGCACCGCTATGAGGGTATTTCCGAGCATATGGGCTATCACATCCACTTTACGCCGGATGTTTCCTGCCTGGTGCGGTGTGATGAGAGCAAGATCAACCGCGTGATCGGAAACCTGATCAACAATGCTATTAACTATACGTCCAAAGAGGACAAGCAGATCTTTGTCACGCAAAAGAACACCCCGGAGGGCGTGCGGATTGAAGTGCGGGACACCGGCGACGGCATTGAAGAGGATAAGATCAAGCTGATCTTCGACAAATATTACCGCTCTGAAAATCACAAGCGTGAAGTGGTAGGAACCGGCCTGGGACTGTCAATTGTAAAGGCAATTCTCAAGATGCATGGCTATGATTACGGCGTAAACAGCAAATTGGGCGAAGGCTCTACCTTCTGGTTTGTGATCCGGGACGTGGTGACAGATACAGAGGCAGAAGCAAAGCCTTCTGCATAAGAGCGCGCCGGAATTTTGAAAGCACATTATAAAAACAAAAAGGACAGCCTTTTTCCTAAGGCTGTCCTTTTTTGCATTCGCAGAAAACGGAATGTTACATCGCAGTCCGGTTTTCCAGCGCTTTATACAGTGTGACTTCGTCAGCATATTCCAGCGTTCCGCCTACCGGCAGACCAAATGCCAGACGAGAGACCCGAATGCCCAGTGGTTCCAGAAGCTGTGCCAGATACATGGCAGTTGCATCGCCTTCTACCGTGGGATTCGTGGCCATGATGACCTCTTTTACATCGCCGGAGCGGATGCGCCCCAACAGCTCCCGGATGCGGAGCTTGTCCGGTGTCACCCCGTCAATAGGGGAGATCAGTCCGTGCAGCACGTGGTATACGCCGCGATACTCTCCGGTGCGTTCCAGCGCGGAGACATCCTTCGGCCCCTCTACCACACAGATCGTGGCTTGATCCCGGTCGGGATCGGAACAGATGGCGCATAAGTCCTGGTCGGTGAGATTCTGACAGCAGGGGCAATAGTGAATGTCCCGCTTCGCAGCAATCATCGCGTCTGCAAAGGCCTGTACTTCCTCCTCCGGCCGGGAAATCATAAAATAAGCCAGCCGCTGTGCGGTTTTCAGACCAATGCCCGGGAGCTTTGCAAATTCTTCTGCCAGAAGCTCCAGGGGAAGGGCGTTGTATCCGGCCATGGATTAGAACAAGCCGGGGAGAGAAACACCGCCGGTGATCTTGCTCATTTCGGTTTCTGTGGTTTCTTCTACCTGGTTTACTGCTTCATTGATTGCGCTGACAATGAGATCCTGGAGCATTTCAATATCTTCCGGATCTACCACTTCCGGCTTGATTTCCAGAGACTTGATGGTCTTCTTGCCAGTCATGGTGATGGTTACAGCGCCGCCGCCGGCAGTTGCTGTAAAGTCTCTTGCTTCAATTTCTTCCTGGAGTGCAGAGATTTCGTCCTGCATCTTCTGTGCCTGACGGATCATTGCATTCATGTTCTGGGCACCGCCCTGATTCTGTTTCGGTAATCTTGCTCTCATGAGAAAATTCGCTCCTTTTGTAAAAACGTAAGTTGCGGCAAAAATGCCTTATGTTTCAACAGCAGTATCTAGCTTGCTGTCAATTGCTTTTTGAATCAGCGTCTGCGCTTTGGACGCTTTCTGTTCCGGCTCGCTGCACTTGGCGCGAATGTTATATTCCACGCCCAGGAACTGCCGGACGGTTTCCCGGAGAGAAACGGCGTTTTCCTTGTTCTTTAAGAGTGTCAGGAAAAAGCGGTTTTTGGCCACAATGAGCATGGTGTTTCCGGCGACAAATGCGCTGGATTCTGCCAGACTGCCGGAGACTGCCGGATTGACTGCCTGATAAGCGGCGAGAATGTCCGCCCAGTTGGAAACCGGCTGAAAATCCGAGGCACGCAGCGGCTGTTCCCGAGCCGGGGTCTCTGCCAGTTCTGCCGGAGCAGCGGCCGCTTCGCTTTTGGGGGCGGCGGCAACTGGTGCGGCAGGCTGTGTCTGTACCTGCGGCGCGGATACCGGAACCGGCACAGCAGCCGGCATGGGAGATGCCAGCTGCAACAGTGCCATTTCCAGCTCTACCCGTTTTCCCGGACTGCGCTGCATTCGTTCCCGGCTGTCCTGAAGCCGTGTGATCCGGCTGAGGATGCTGTCCAGCGAAGCCGCCTGTGCCAGCTGCTGAAGTGATTCCAGCTCATCCGGCAGACAGGTGAGCAGCTCCGGTTCTCCGGCACCTGCTTTTAACAGCATCATGTTCCGCAGCTGTTCCAGCAGCTCGTCACACAGCCGCACCATGTCCTTGGACTGGTCGTAGAGTGCGCCAGTCACTTCCAGCGCCTTGGGTGCATCCTGATCCTGGATGGCCTTTAAAATTGCAAAGACACTGTCCCGTCCGGCTGCACCGGCAGCCTGTGTGACCAGCTGCGGCGTAATGGCTTCACCGCCGGATGCGCATTGATCCAGCAGGGAAAGCGCGTCCCGCATGCCACCGTCTGCCAGATGGGCAATGAGCTGTGCGGCCTCCGGTTCCAGCGAAAGCTGTTCCTGGCCGGCGATATACTCCAGCCGCGCCGCAATGTCATTGCTCCGGATGCGGTGAAAATCATAGCGCTGGCATCTGGAAATGATCGTTGCCGGCACCTTGTGGATTTCCGTTGTGGCCAGAATAAATTTCACATACTCCGGCGGTTCTTCCATAACCTTCAGCAGCGCGCCCCAGGCACTGGGGGAGAGCATGTGCACCTCGTCAATGATATAGACCTTGAAGCGGCAGCGCTCCGGCAGATATACCGTGCCCTCCCGGAGATCCCGGATGTCCTCCACGCTGTTGTTGGAAGCAGCATCAATTTCAATGATGTCGGAGAGTGCGCCCCGTTCTGCATCCCGGCAGATATCGCAGGAGAGACAGGGATTGCCCTCCGGCGTGCGGTGCTCGCAGTTGACGGCCTTGGCCAGAATTCTGGCGCAGGTGGTTTTGCCGGTGCCCCGTGAGCCGGTGAACAAATAAGCATGAGCCGTCCTGCCCTCCCGGATCTGATTGCGCAGCGCCGTAGTAATATGGGGCTGTGAAATCACATCGTCGAAGGATCTGGGACGCCATTTTCGATACAGCGCCTGATACAAGGGGCACACCTCCGTTCCGCACAGAGCCGCCTGAAAACGGCTCAAAAAAATTCCGGAACATAGGTGTGCAGGTTGACTGCGGCACACAAAACAATCCGCTTAATGCTGCTCGGTTCCCCGCCTGACATGGTTCACGGTGCTTTGTTGCACAGGACCCGCACACCTATATTCCGGAATCCGTTCCTGACACAAACGCATCAGATATCCATTATTATACCACAGGTGCAAAAAAAATGCAAGTGTTTTTTTGAAAAAACAGAAATTCATTCGCAAAAAACAGCCCCGAATCCGCCGAAAGCGGCTGAATCTTTGCAAAAGAATTGACTTTTTTTGTGCATTGTGCTATAATCAAAAAGAAAAAAGATTCGAGATATATGCGACAGGATGCCGGCAGATGCCTGAATGACCAGGCACGGCGGCAAGTTCCGTAAGGGAGGCAGACATGAACCATAGATTCCTTCTTCGGCTGGGCAGTGTGGGAACTGCGGCGGCACTGATTCTGGGAGCATCCGGGGGAATGGAAAAAGCACTGGCGGCAGAAACGGCAGGAATACTGGAACTTCCGGTGGTTCGTACTGTCTGGGAACAAAACGGAGACTATCTCTCCACACGCCTGGAAGAGCCGGACGGCACCCCGGCAGAGCTGCCGGAAGAGGACGCTGTTGTCACAGAAGAGAGCAGTCTGCGTGGTGCGGCGGCGCTGCCCAGCGCCTACAGCCTGGTGGATGAAGGCTGTGTTACCTCGGTGAAGGATCAGAAGAACACGTCTCTTTGCTGGGCATATGCTGCGCTGGGTGCCTGTGAATCCAATATTCTGAAACAGGGGCTGGAAATCCCGGATGCATGGAAGAATGCAGACGGCGAGCTGGATTTTTCAGAGGGAGCACTGGGCTGGTACCTGTTTACCAAACGCATGGTCAGCGGCGATCTGGCCAGCGGAGACTGGATTCAGGCTGACGGAAAGGGCGCGTCCGGCGGCAATACAAAAATTGCTTCTTCGGCCATGGCTGCCGGAATCGGATTGCAGCTGGAACAAAACCTGCCGATTTCCAACTGGAAGAAGGGCTACTCGGAGTACCAGCGCTACGCGTCCTGCTACCGGATGGTTGGCTCAGATAATATTTACAAGCCGGATGCCAATACCTACGTCAAGGAGATCAAAAACTGGCTCATGGATACCGGTGCTGTAGAGGCTTCCTTTTATTCCAGCGGAACCTTTAGCTATCAGGCAGATTCTGCGGCCTATTATCAGTCGGCGCACAGCATGGATGATGCCGACCACGCGGTACTGATTGTGGGCTGGGATGACAGCTATTCCCGGACGAATTTCAAGGCCGGTGATCAGCCGCAGCAGGACGGCGCCTGGCTGGTGCGCAACAGCTGGGGAACAGAGGATGCCTATGCCGGATACTTCTGGCTCTCCTATGAGGAACCCTCGGTCTGTGATTTCAGCCGGTTTTACATGGCAGAGCAGGATGAAACCCGGCACTGCTATCAATATGACGGCGGCATGCCCAATGTGGGCATCTCGGCAGAGTCCGGTGCCAACATCTTTACGGCGCAGGAAGACGGCATACTGGATGCAGTGATCTTTCCCAACTCCACCATTAACAGCGGCAAGGTGAAGTACCGGATTTCCCTCTACCGCCTGAAATCCAATGCCAAGTCGCCCACGGACGGCCAGGTGCTGGAAACGGTTTCCGGCATTACGGCTTATAATGGAGACAAGTATATCTCCCTGAACAATGCTGTAACCGTAAAAGCCGGGGAACGGTTTTCCGTGGTGCTCACCCTGGACAGCTATCGCTTTTCCAAGCAGAAGCCCTATCTGGAACTGGAATCGAAGAAAAACTCCGGCTTGCAGACAGACTGCCTGCTGCAAGAGGGGCAGAGCTTTTTGAAATATGACGAGGACAGCTGGATTGATATTGTGGATCTGCGGCAGATGACCAACAGCCAGGGCGCGTATATCTATCAGGATTTCGGCAATCTTTCCCTGAAAGTGGTGACCAAGCCTCTGGCAGAGGAGACAAACCGCACACAGCTGGAACAGGCGCTGTCCTATGGTGCGCCGAAGAACAATGCCAACGCCTTGTACCGCAGTGCCTATGCGGCAGCACTGGCACTTCCGGAGCAGGCATCTCAGCAGGAAATTGACTACGCCGCCGCAAATCTGCTGGCCGGGCTGGAACGGGAGGGCAAGCTCACCTTCCCGGAACTGCAATATACCAATACACGGGGAGAGCCGGGGGACACCAACCTGGATGGCAGCATCACCATTCAGGATGCCAATCTGGCGCTGCTGGCCTATGCTGCCTGCAATGCCGGCAGCCTGGGGGATTTGGGCTGGGCACAGTCTGCGGCGGCGGATCTGGATGAAAACGGTGAAATTTCCATCCAGGATGCCTACCGGATTCTCTGTTATTACTCTGAGCAGATGGCAGGCGGCACACCGAGCTGGTAAGATCAAACACCAATAAAATCGTGATTTTCCATAGAAAAAGACGGCGAAGGACATTCTCTTCACCGTCTTTTGCATTTGCTGTTAAAAAAATAGGAAAACAGGCGCTTACCGCTTTCTCCGGGAGCGCTTGTTGTTTGCAGTGGCCTTTTTCGGTGCAGGAGCAGCCGGCTTCTTTGCAGTGGCCGGAGCAGCGGCTGCCTTCGGAGCCTCTGCCTTTTTGGTTTCTGCCTTTGCTGCCGGTGCGCTTTCTGCTACAGCAGCAGCCTTCGGTGCAGCCTTTTCAGCAGCCGGTTTTGCAGCCGGAGCCTTTGCTTCTGCTTCAGTCGGAGCGGTAGCCTTCTTCGGTGCTTCCTTTGCAGCCGGAGCCGGCAGTGTGCCCAGAATTGCCTGGAATGCAGCAACGCTTTCTGCGTCACCTTCCATTGCCAGTTCTGCGGCCTTTGCGGCTTCCAGTGCGGCCAGCAGTTCTGCGGAATCTGCGGTGAGCAGGACATTGTGATCCATATAATCATACGGTTCTACTTCCAGCACGCCGTCTGCTGCCTTTACATAAAAAATACCGGAGCCTTCACCGGTTACATTCACCTGTGCTGCAACAAACACGGCAGAATCTGCTGCGCTTGCCTTTGTCAGAGCAGCCTTTGCACGATCAAACATTTCCTGAAATGTCATTTTTCTTCGTCCTTTCTGTGGGAACAGGCGACTGGCGCTTGTTCGGGATGGAATCCGCTTTCCGGCAGAACTTCCCGTATTTGGAAAACCGCACAGAAAACAGATGTTTTCTTCTCTATTATAAGCAAAACCTAAGGGTATGTCAAGAAAAATAAGGATAAAACGTGAAAAATAAGCGAATATATTGAATTATGGTAGAAAAGGGGCTTCCCGATTTGTACAGGATGACGAAAAAAAACACTTGACAAATGGCCGGAAATCAGGTATACTTGTAAAGCAGATTGCTTTTACAGTACAGGAGGGGTCCCATTGTGGCAAAGGATTTGCGGTTTGCGATGCTGCTGGACTGTTATGGGGAGTTTCTGACACCCCATCAGTACAAGGTGACAGAGCTGTATTATGGTGCGGATCTTTCCTTGAGCGAGATTGCTGCCCTGCTGGGTATTACCCGGCAGGGTGTACGGGACGGCATCAAACGGGGCGAGCAGGTGCTCCAGGAAATGGAGGAGAAACTCCAGTTCGCCGCGCGGCTCTGTGCCATGCGGGAGAATTATGCTGCGCTGGCAGAACGGATGAAGGCGATTTCTGCGGCGGTGCCGGAAAATGCACAGGTGCAGAACCAATGCCGGATGGCAATGGAAACCATTCATCAGGGATTAAAGCTGCTCTGAGCGGCACAGGAAACAGGCGCTGGGAAAAGGAGGCGGAACCAATGGCTTTTGAAGGACTGTCCGGAAAACTCAATCAGGTATTCCGGAAACTGAAATCCCACGGCAAACTCACGGAGGCCGATGTCAAAGAGGCAATGCGTGAGGTGCGGATGGCACTGCTGGAAGCAGATGTCAGCTATAAGGTTGTCAAGGATTTTGTAAAGAAGGTCTCAGAACGTGCCGTTGGGGAAGAGGTACTTTCCAGCCTGACTCCGGCACAGCAGGTCATTAAGATTGTCAACGAAGAACTGTGCAACCTTATGGGCAATGAAAATGCCCGGATTCAGTTCCCGTCCAAGCCGCCGTGCGTCATCATGATGTGCGGCCTGCAGGGCTCCGGCAAAACCACCCATGCGGCAAAGCTGGCCAAGATGTTGAAAAAAGAGGGACACTATCCGCTGCTGGTGGCGTGCGATATCTACCGCCCGGCTGCAATCAATCAGCTGCAGGTGGTGGGTGAGCGCGCCGGGGTCAAGGTCTTTGAGATGGGACAGATTGATCCTCGGATTATTGCCAAGGAGGCCATGAAGTACGCCAAGGATCACGGCAATGATGTGGTGATTCTGGATACCGCCGGCCGTCTGCACATTGACATTGCCCTCATGGATGAGCTGAAGGATCTGAAGGAACTGACGCATCCCCATGAGATCATGCTGGTAGTCGATGCTATGACCGGTCAGGATGCCGTCAATGTGGCAAAGGCCTTTGACGATGCCCTGGGAATTGACAGCGTTCTGATGTCAAAGCTGGACTCCGATACCAGAGGCGGTGCGGCACTGTCCGTTCTGGCCGTAACCGGAAAGCCCATTAAATATGTGGGCATGGGCGAAAAGCTGGACGATTTCGAACAGTTCCACCCCCAGCGGATGGCTTCCCGGATTCTGGGCATGGGCGATATGCTTACCCTGATCGAAAAGGCGGAAAACACCATCAGTCAGAAGGATGCCGAGAAAATGGCAAAGAAGTTCGAGGAGAACCGGTTCGACATGAACGACCTCCTGGAACAGCTGCGGCAGATTCAGAAGATGGGTTCGCTGCGGTCGATCATGGGCATGCTCCCCGGTGTGGGCAGCAAGCTGAAAGATGCCGATATTGACGAACGGCAGTTTGTCCGCATTGAGGCCATGATCACATCCATGACAAAGGCAGAGCGGGAAAAGCCCTCCATCATCAATCCATCCCGGAAGCGGCGGATTGCCGCCGGAAGCGGTACAAAGGTGGAAGAGGTCAACCGGCTGCTGAAGCAGTTTGACCAGATGCAGAAAATGATGAAGCAGCTGGGCGGCAAAATGGGCAAGGGCGGCAAGATGAACCGCCGTGCCATGAAGCGTCTGGCCGGCATGAGCCCGGAGCAGCTGCAAAATATGCAGGGCGGCATACCCGGTGTTCCGCCGGGGCTGATGCCGCCGAAGAAATAAGAAATCCCGCAGGAAACTGCTGGAGATAGATCAGAAAACACACGGAGGTGAATTTCAAATGGCAGTAAAGATCAGACTGAGAAGAATGGGCGCAAAGAAGGCTCCGTTCTATCGTATTGTTGTTGCTGACGAACGTTATCCGAGAGACGGCCGCTTCATCGAAGAGATCGGTTACTACGATCCGACAAAGGAGCCGACTGTTGTAAGCCTGGATGCTGACAAGGCAAAGACATGGCTGGCAAACGGTGCACAGCCGACAGATACTGTAAAGGGTATCCTGAAGAAGGAAGGCGTACTCTAAGAGCAGAGGAAACGTCAGTGCGGGGCTGTGCCGCATCCGCGGTGCAGGGATTGCTCCGCCGGTGAACTGCATGTGTGTCCGGAGGTACGCAGTGCGTCCGGTGGTATGCGGCTGACCAGTGGAGCAAGAGCAACCTAGCTTTAGAGCCTGTTTCGCATCTGCGCGAGAGCGCGCGAAAAGAAGCGGAATACAGGCACTTTTCAGGGAGGAGGAATGAAACAATGGAAAACCTGTTGCAGGTGATTGTGGCCGGACTGGTAGAAGATCCGTCTGCAATTCAGATTACAGCAGATGCACCCAATGAAGAGGGCGTGATTGTCTATCATCTGAAGGTGGCTGCGGAAGATACGGGCCGCGTAATCGGAAAGCAAGGCAGAATTGCAAAGGCGATCCGTGTCATTATGCGTGCCGGTGCTGCAAGAGAAAACCAGAAAATTGCAGTGGAAATTGACTAAATTCGTGTTTTCGCTTCTTGAAGCACGATTTCAGACACAAAAATTGAGCAGAAAAACAAAATGCAGGCGGACAGCAATGTTCGCCTGTTGCTGTATCTGCACTGTGCGGATATAAGATCGGATGCAGAAAAAAGAGAAAGGAACTGAGATGAAACAATACCTGGAAATCGGAAAAATTGTAAATGTCCACGGCCTGCGCGGCGAAATCAAAGTGGTTCCCTGGTGCGATGATCCGGAATTCCTGTGCGAATTCGATACCCTGTACCTGGGCAAGGCACAGGAGCCGGTGACTGTGACTGCGGCGCGCCTGCAAAAGGGCAATGTGCTGCTCCATCTGGAAGGCGTAGATACCGTAGAAGCCGCAGAAAAGCTGCGCGGACAGGTGCTGTACATGGATCGGGACGAAGTGGAGCTGGAAGAGGGCGTGTACTTTATCCAGGATCTCATTGGTCTGGAGGTTCTGGACGCAGACACCGGCAAAAGCTACGGAACGCTCACAGATGTGATGCAGACCGGTGCTAATGATGTGTATGAAGTAAAGGATGCATCCGGAAAGGCTGTGCTCATTCCGGCCATTCCGGATGTCATACAGGAAACGGATCTCGCTGGCGGTGTCATGCGGATCCGGCCGCTGGAGGGACTGCTGGATGCGAATTGATGTGGCAACGCTGTTCCCGGAAATGTGTGAGGCAGTTCTGTCTGAGAGCATTCTGGGACGCGCACGGAAAAAAGGCTGCCTGGATGTGAACTGCTGGAACATCCGGGACTATACATTAGATAAGCACCGCCGGGTGGACGATGTGCCCTATGGCGGCGGCAGAGGCATGGTGATGCAGGCAGATCCTATCTACCGCTGCTATGAGGCTGTCTGTGCACAGGCACAGTCGGTGCCGCATAGAATTTATATGTCACCGAAAGGCGCTGTTCTGACGCAGCAAAGAGCACTGGAACTGGCAATGATGCCGCATATTTTCCTGCTTTGCGGGCATTATGAAGGTGTAGACCAGCGCATCCTGGATACGGTGATTGATGAGGAAATCTCCATCGGGGACTATGTTCTCACCGGGGGAGAGCTGCCGGCGCTTGTCCTCATTGACACACTGGCGCGGATGCTGCCGGGGGTACTGCCGGAAAACCTTTGCTTTGAGGAGGAAAGCCACTTTAACGGCCTGCTGGAATATCCCCAGTATACCCGTCCGGCGGTCTGGCACGACCAGGAGGTGCCGCCGGTGCTGCTCACGGGACATCATAAAAACATTGCAGAATGGCGGCTGGAACAGAGCCTGGCTGTGACCCGGGAAAACCGGCCGGATCTTTATTCGCGCTATTTGGATAAAAAATAGCAGATTTTTCTGCCATTTTTGAACAAAATGTGCGTTCCTGAAAATCCTGGTTTTTGTCCCTTTGTTATTGTTGTCAAGTTCCACAAACTTTGGTGATAAAAAACAGAGCAGATGCGACAACACGTAGAAAATTCGGAAAAATCGGGGGTTTCTTGCAAAAAATACGTTGACGTTCCTGGAAAAACCTTGTATAATGGGAACATGGTAAAAGCAAAACCAATGGTAACTGCGGAATTCCGCATGTATTCAAAGATGGGAGAGTTTTATTATGTATGTTAAAGAAGTCACTGTACAAAATCAGGTAGGTCTGCACGCAAGACCGGCTACATTTTTCATTCAGCGTGCCAATGAATTCAAGGCATCGATCTGGATTGAAAAGGAAGAACGCCGGGTAAACGCAAAGAGCCTGCTGGGTATTCTGTCTCTGGGTATCGTTGGCGGCACTACCATCAAGATTATTGCAGACGGTTCAGATGAGCAGGTTGCTGTAAATTCTCTGGTAGATCTGGTAGAGAGCGGCTTCAGCGACTAAGCAGAAATGCAAATCCGGACAGGATTTCTCCTATTAGGAGCAATGAGAGAAAAGGCAGACGGCAGTCTGGCTATTTACAGAAAAGAGAAACCTCACGGGGTTTGGCGCTGCGCCTGCCGTGAGGTTTTTTTGTTGTATTTGCCGGCGCTGTCGGTACGCTTTCCGGCGGTCAGCTGCCGCAGAGACCATAGCGCACCATGTTTTCGCAAAAGATGCCGTATCCCCGGGTGGGATCGTCTACAAAGACGTGGGTGACTGCGCCGATGAGCTTGCCGTCCTGTAAAATGGGGCTGCCGCTCATGCCCTGTACAATGCCGCCGGTGATCTCCAGCAGTGTGGGGTCTGTGACGCAGATGGTCATGTTCCGGGTGCTGTCTGTACCGCTGTAGTCGATTTCTTCAATGACAATGTCATAGGCTTCCGGTTCGCTGCCGCTGACGGTGCAGAGAATCTGCGCCGGGCCGGTTGTAATGTCCTGCTTGAGTCCCATGGGAACGGGGGCGGCATCGGTGGGGGCATGATAGAGCGTGCCGAAAATGCCGCAGCGGTTGTTGCACAGCAGCTTTCCCAGAGGAGCGTCCTCGGTAAAGCGCCCCTGGAGCATACCCGGATTGCCGGCTGTGCCCTTTGTCACCTGAAAAATTTCCACCGGTCCGGCTTCTCCGGAGTCCAGGGGAAGAATGTCGCCGGTGTCTGTATCGCAGATCGGGTGTCCAAGTCCCCCGAAGCTGCCGCTGTCCGGATCGTAGAAGGTCATGGTGCCGATGCCGGCGCTGCTGTCCCGCACCCAGATGCCGGCCTCATAGCAGTGGTCATCTGCGGCATAGGCCGGGGTGAGGGTACAGGTGCGTGTTTCTTCGCCCCGGCGGAGCGTAACGGAAACGGCAGCTCCGGCAGAGGCGGCAATGGCGCTGCTCAGGCTCTGGTTGGAGTCAATGGCTGTGCCGTCAATGGACTGAATCAGATCGCCGGTCTGGATGCCGGCCTCCTGTGCCGGACAGCGTGCGCCGCTGTCGGTTTCCACTTCATCCAGACCCACTACCATTGCGCCGCCCATGCGGAGCTGAATCCCGAATGGCTGGCCGCACGGCACCAGCAGGGGCGTGTCAATTTCCTGGATTTCCACATCCTTGATGGGAATGACGCCGAACAGGCGCAGCGCGGCGGTTTCCGCGTCGGGGGCGTGTCCGGCGGCCTGTACCTCTTTTGCTGTGGGAACGGCAGCAATGTGCAGCGCCGTGTCCATTTGCAGCTGGTTTCCGGTTTCCACATAGTAGCTGTCCGGCAGCTGCCATGCGTAATAGGCGGCTGCTCCGTAAAGTTGTATTAAAACGGCTGCGCCCAGTGCGGCGGCGCGCCGAATCCATGTGCTCATGTTGATCTCCCTGCTTTCTTTGTATCTGAGTCTGCGCGCAATGCGCTCCGGGCGGATGACGGTGTGCGCCGGAACCTCGGCGCTTGTTTGCATGTACTATGTGCGGTTCTTCGGATTTTATCACCGTAAAGCTGTGGAAGAATCATCTCCGGGATTCCGGCAGCAAAACAGCCGGTGCAATCCAAGGAAACATTTTCCGATTGCAAATTCCTGTTCTGAACAGAAAGGATCAAACATATGATGAAACAAAATCGAACCATGCCCAAGGGAAAATTGACGGCAACCCAGTATCGCCGCCGAAAGGTGCAGAAGGTGCTGGGAATTCTGCTGAAAATCGTGCTGGTGCTGTCAATGATCCTGTTTGTCTGGATTACTGATCTGGGCTGTGCCTTCGGCTGGATCAAAAATGCAAAGGCCGGGGAGAACTGGCCGCCCAGCTTTGTGGGATACGGTGAGATGATGATTGCGGCCTCGGTGCTGCTGACGGCCGGCGCAGTGCTGGTGTTCCTGCGCCGGAACTGGATTTCGCTGGGTGTCGGCACTGTGGGGATTGTCCTCTGCCTGATTCCTATGTTCCGGGTGACAGCGTACGCCGCAGACAGCGGCTTCTACAGCCGGATTATGGATATGCCGGTGGATACCCTGTACCGGATGCAGATTCTGCCCACTTTGATTTTCTACGGCGCGCTGGCGGCACTGGCACTGCTGCAATTTTTCTCCGTAGAGGCAAAACAGCAGCGCATCCAGAAGCGAAAGCAGGCGGAGGCAGAGGCACCTTCCATTCTGGGCGGTGCCGAATAACCGAAAAAAGAAATGCTTTTGCGCATTTTACGCGGAATTTACAATAAGTTCATCTTTGCTTCCCCGGAAAGACGGCTTTCGACAGGATCTACTCTTGCATTTTCCCCATGGAATGTGGTAAAATGATTAAGTAGAACAAAATAACAGGAGGTAACAAAATGGACAACAGAAAAATAAAAGTCCTGATTGGAGATGACAGCGCAGAATACGGCGTGGCGTGTGCCAATGAGCTGCGGTCTCTCGGTCTCTACGTTGTCACCAGACGCAGAGACGGAAAGCTGATTCTCGATGCCATCCACAACGATCAGCCGGATGTTGTGGTCATTGATGCGATTCTGCCCAATATGGATGCCATAGAGATTTTAGAGAAAACCCGGTATCAGGAACGCAGACCGCACTTTATCATTACATCCGCCTATGAAAATGAGTTCATTGAACGGCAGGTCATGGAAAACGGCGCCGCCTATTTCATGATGAAGCCATTTGATATCAGCACACTGGGAAACCGAATCAAGGGTCTGATGCAGAAACAGAAAACCACCGAGACCGCCATCCAGCAGGCAGATCTGGAAGTGATTGTAACCGATATGATTCACCAGCTGGGCGTTCCGGCACATATTAAGGGTTATCACTACCTGCGGACAGCAATCCTGGCTTCGATTCAGAACCAGGCGCTGCTGGAAAGTGTGACGAAGATGCTCTATCCCACAGTGGCACAGAAATATGACACCACTTCTTCCCGGGTAGAGCGCGCCATCCGCCACGCCATTGAAATTGCGTGGGATCGGGGCGATCTGGACACCATCAACTCCTTTTTCGGCTACACCGTGAATAACTGCAAGGGAAAACCTACGAATTCCGAATTTATTGCACTGCTGACCGATAAGCTGCGCCTTCAGTATGGCCGTACGGAAGCGCAGAAGCAGCAGAAGCAAGTATAAGCATATCCAAAACCGCCTGTCGAATGCAAGAGAAGCACGAAGGCCGTCCGCAGAAAGAAAAAACAGGGCGACAAAATTCGGGCGCTTGGATGCATGGGAGGAGGTCTGGACTGCAAAAGGGAATCGTTTCCAAAATGTGATTGAAAATTTTCTTGCAGCACCAATGACTTTGTGATACCATAAAAAAGGACTTTGCCGCGGCGGCAAAACAGAAAAACAAAAAATCCGCCGGCTCGGCAGCCTGGCAAAAAGATGCCGGCATGTCACTTTTATTATATGCGAAAGGAATGGAATTTATGACTGCGGAAAATTCGCTATTTGAGCAAAAGGATATCAGCACCCTTCAGTGCAATCCGTTCGATATGATCGGAAAGAGCTGGTATCTGCTCACCTCCGGCACACCGGATCATTACAACACCATGACCGCCTCCTGGGGCGCTGTGGGTGAAATGTGGGGTGTACCGTCTCTCCATTGTTTTGTTCGTACCAATCGGCACACCCTGGAGTTTATGGATCGCAATGCACTGTTTACTGCGACGTTTTTTGACTCCGGCTATAAGCCGGCACTTCAGTTTTGCGGCTCTCATTCCGGCCGGGACTGCGATAAGGCAAAAGAAACCGGATTGCAGCCCGTTCTCCTGGACGGAACAACAACCTTTGCACAGGCGCGCTGCGTCTTTGTCTGCCGCAAGCTCTATACGGCAATGCTGGAAGAAAACGGCTTTTTGAGCCGGGATACTTATAACAAGTGGTATGGAACAGATCCGCTGCACCGGGAGTTTGTCGGCGAGATTCTGGCATACTACGAACGGGCACACTAAACCAAATCAGACATTGGAAAAAGGCTTTCACGGCAATGTGAGAGCCTTTTTTTCTACATTATTCATTTATGCAGCTTAAAGATGCATAATATGCATAAAATAGAATGCATCAAAAAAAAATCCGCATAATTATGCAAAAAGCTCTTGACAACGGAAAAAAAAGGTGTATAATAAGAGACAAGAGCATTTGCGGAGGAGACGGATTCCTGTGCTGCTTTGGCAGACATACCGGGTGTATGGAGCGAAAGCAGGCGAAAACGGACGGCTGCTTCGCTGAATATTATGCAATTTTACGCGATGGAGGAGTTTGCATCATGGCAAAGGCAAAAAAGGACATTAAGAAAGTCGTTCTGGCATATTCCGGCGGTCTGGATACTTCAATCATTATTCCGTGGCTGAAGGAAAACTACAACAACTGTGAGGTTATCGCAGTTTCCGCAGACGTAGGACAGGGCACAGAGCTGGACGGCCTGGAAGAAAAGGCAATCAAGACCGGCGCTTCCAAGCTGATCGTACTGGATCTGAAGAAGACCTTCGTTGAGGACTACATTTTCCCGACTGTACAGGCTGGTGCGGTTTATGAAAACCGTTATCTGCTGGGTACTTCCTTTGCACGTCCGATCATCGGTAAGGAACTGGCAAGAATCGCGCTGGAAGAAGGCGCAGATGCCATTTGCCACGGCGCAACCGGCAAGGGCAATGACCAGGTTCGTTTCGAACTGGCAATCAAGGCATATGCTCCGGATATGGCAATCATCGCTCCGTGGAGAGAATGGACCATCAAGAGCCGTGACGAAGAAATCGACTATGCAGAAGCACACAACATTCCGCTGAAGATTAACCGTGAAACCAACTACTCCAAGGACAAGAACCTGTGGCATCTGTCTCATGAAGGTCTGGATCTGGAAGATCCGGCAAATGAGCCGCAGTATGAGAAGGAAGGCTTCCTGGAACTGGGCGTTTCTCCGATCCAGGCTCCGGACAAGCCCACTTATGTGACCATTCACTTTGAAAAGGGTATCCCGACTGCTATCGACGGCAAGGAAATGGGTGCTGTAGAACTGGTAGAAAAGCTGAATGAACTGGGCGGCGCTAACGGCATCGGCCTGGCAGACCTGGTAGAAAACCGTCTGGTCGGCATGAAGTCCAGAGGCGTATATGAAACTCCGGGCGGCACCATCCTGTACCATGCACATGATGTTCTGGAAACCATCACCCTGGATAAGGAAACCGCAAGAACCAAGCAGTATCTGAGCATTAAGTTTGCAGATATCGTATACAATGGCCAGTGGTACACACCGCTGCGGGAAGCACTGACTGCTTTCGTAAACGAAACCCAGAAGACCGTTACTGGTGATGTCAAGCTGAAGCTGTACAAGGGCAACATCATCAATGCCGGCGTAACTTCTCCGTACACCCTGTACGATGAAGAAGTTGCTACCTTCGATGCAGAAGACGTTTACAACCAGAAGGACGCAGAGGGCTTCATCAACCTGTTCGGTCTGCCGATTCACGTAAAGGCTGTGCTGGATCAGAAGCGGAACAACAAGTAATTTTGAAAAATCGGGAAACACGGCGGTGATTTCCCTGTATACCGGTTCTCCTGCCGGTGAGGAAGAGGCGGCTGTTTACCGGTCGCCTCTTTTCCGTTTCTTCTATCAATATATAAGGAAACACTGCATAAAGCCCGCCTGACGGCTTTGCACGCAATCTGCTTGCAGATTTTCCGTCATATTGCCCAGAAATCCCTTGCCATACATCAAGTATGCCTGCGGAATTTCTGTGCAATCTGCCGAAAAATCTGGCTACGCATCTTACGCACAAGCTTTATTCAGTGTTTCCATAATATCACGAAAGGACGTTTCATATATGGCACTTTGGGCAGGAAGATTTTCCAAAGAAATTGACGCAGGCGTAAATGCGTTTAACTCCTCTATCTCGTTTGATGCCCGGATGTACCGGCATGATATTCAGGGCAGCATTGCCCATGCCACCATGCTGGGGGACTGCGGTATCATCTCCAAAGAGGACAGCAAGACCATTATTGAGGGGCTGACTGCCATTCTGGCAGATCTGGACAGCGGCAAGCTGGAATTTGACCCCAATGCAGAAGATATCCACATGTTTGTGGAGGCAGAGCTGACCAAGCGTTACGGCGACGTGGGCAAGCGCCTGCACACATCCCGTTCCAGAAATGACCAGGTAGCGCTGGATCTCAGACTCTACCTCCGGGACGAGATCCAGGAGATTCGCGGACTGGTGGAAAAGCTGTGTGCCGTGCTGGTGAAGCTGGCAGAACAGCACACCGAAACCGTACTGCCGGGCTATACCCACTTGCAGCGCGCACAGCCGGTGACTTTTGCACACCACCTGCTGGCATATGTACAGATGCTGCTCCGCGATCTGGGCAGACTGGACGACACAGCAAAGCGTATGAACGAATGCCCGCTGGGCAGCGGTGCACTGGCTGGCACCACATACCACATTGATCGGGAAGAAACGGCGAAGCTGCTGGGCTTTGACGCGCCCATGGCAAACAGCCTGGACGGCGTTTCCGACCGCGACTACTGCATTGAACTGGCGAATACCCTCTCGATCATCATGATGCATCTGTCCCGGCTCTCCGAGGAGATCATTCTGTGGTGCTCCTGGGAATTCAAGTTTATTGAACTGGATGATGCATTTGCAACCGGTTCTTCCATTATGCCCCAGAAGAAGAATCCGGATATTACCGAACTGATCCGCGGCAAGACAGCAAGAGTTTACGGTGATCTCCAGACCCTGTTGACCATGATGAAGGGTCTGCCGCTGGCATACAACAAGGATATGCAGGAAGATAAGGAAGCGATCTTCGACGCAGTGGACAACGTGAAGCTCTGTCTGGAAACGGTGACTCCCATGCTGAAAACCATGCGTGTCAACAAGGAAAACATGCGTGCGGCTGCGGCAAAGGGCTTTATCAACGCCACCGACTGTGCCGATTATCTGGTGAAAAAGGGCATGCCTTTCCGGGATGCCTACAAGATTTCCGGCACGCTGGTTGCACAGTGCATTGCCAAGGGACTGACGCTGGAAACCCTGCCGCTGGAGGAATACCAGAAGATGACACCGCTGTTTACAGAGGATGTGTATGATGCCATCAGCCTGGAAACCTGTGTTCGGGGCAGAGTTTCTCAGGGCGGCCCGTCTCCGGCGGCTGTGGCAAAACAGCTGGCGCTGGTAAAGGAAAAGCTGGATCTCGTATGAAGGGACGGCAGTTGAAATTTATTGTTGCACTGTGCGTGGTGGCTGCGGTGCTCTGGATTGGCGGAGAAATTCTGCTGGGTCTGGTGCTGAATCTGGGCATGACGGTGTCCCGGATCTGGGCGATTGCCATTATCGTGCTGACCTGTGCCTTTAGCGTGTGGAAATGTCCACGGGAATAAGCACACAAAATTCGACAGAAAACGGAATTGTTTCCAGGGAAATAAGGAGAACGGGATGAAACATTGGATGGGAATTGTGTTGGCGGCAGGACTTTGCTTTTGTACTGCGTGCGGCAGCGGCGGAGAACCGTCTCAGACATCACAGGCGGAAGTGCAGACAGAGCAGGCGACAGCAGCAACAGCACCGGCACCGGAATCCGGCGCACGGGTGACGGCTGTCACCACTATGTCGGGCAACAAAAAGTCCGGCAACCGGAAAAAGCTGACAGTGCCGGCCACAGAGCCGGTAAAAGCGGAGATTACGTCTGTAAAGCTGCTGATCGGAGCAGACAGCCTGGTGCTGGATCTGGAAGAAAAAAAGGAAAACCTGTCCTCACAGGTGGTGAGTGCCAACAATATCTTTACCACAAAGGACATCCAGATTTACACAGAACCTGCCGGACTGGTGGAAGTGGGCGATATCGAACGAAACGGGGAGCAGAACGTGCATTTCAGCCTGACTGGAAAGACTGCCGGCACCGGGAAATTATATCTGGCCAGCGCAGACGGAAGCGTTGTGTCAGAGCCGGTGGAATTTACCGTGCGGACTGCGGAAGAAAAGGAACAGGCAGAGCGCCCGATTTATTATACGCCGCTGGGGGATTACTGGCATTATTCAGAGGATTGTGCCAGAGAGGACTATCCGGATGCCACATATGACTGGCACGGAAACCGCCGGGGCGTAGACCGCACAGATGTTCCGGTGATGAAGATGCCTCAGGGGAGAGCTTTTGGCGATAAAACGCCCTGCCCCAAGTGCGCAGCGGAGGAATAAAAAGCCGATATCGTTTTCATGAAAATGGCGAGAAGTTCAAGCAAAATGGAGAGAAAAGAAAATGGCTGTAAAAGTATTTATTGACGGACAGGCCGGCACAACCGGTCTGCGGATTCATGAACGGCTGGCAGACCGGAAGGATCTGACCATGATTACCCTGACCGAGGAAACCCGAAAGGATCCGGAGGCAAGACGGGCTGCCATTCTGGAAAGCGACGTGACATTCCTGTGCCTGCCGGACGATGCCGCAAGAGAAGCTGTGGCATTAGCCGGGGATGCGGACGTGCGGATCATTGATGCTTCCACGGCACACCGCACCAATCCGGACTGGGCATACGGTTTTCCGGAACTGTCGCCGGAGCATCGGGAAAAGATTCGCCACTCCAAGCGTGTGGCAGTGCCGGGCTGCTATGCCAGCGGGTTCGCTTCGCTGGTGTACCCCATGGTACACAGCGGACTGCTGCCCAAGGACTATCCGGTGCAGTGCTTCGCCATGTCCGGCTACAGCGGCGGCGGCAAGAAGATGATCGCCGAGATCGAATCTCCCGACCGTGCTCCGGAACTGTACAGCCCCCGTTTTTACGGTCTGGCAAACAATCACAAGCACCTGCCGGAAATGCAGAAGATCTCCGGTCTGGAAAAGAAGCCCATGTTCACCCCGATTGTGGACGATTACTATAACGGCATGGTAGTCTGCGTGCCGATTCAGGCGGCGATCTCCGGCTTCTCCCTGGAACCGGAACGGGTGCAGGAAATGCTGGAACGCCACTACGCCGGTTCCAACTTTGTGCACGTGCAGCCCTTGAAAACACCGGCAGAAATGACAGCCACAAAGCTCAGCTGCAACGATCTGCGGGATACCAATCAGATGGAAATTTTCGTGTTCGGTGATGCAGAGCAGATCCTGCTGTGCTCCCGTCTGGACAATCTGGGCAAGGGTGCCTCCGGTGCGGCGGTGCAGTGCATGAATATCATGCTGGGACTGGACGAAACTGTGGGACTTTTGTAAGGAAAACGCTGCGGAGGAATAACCAAATGAAACAAATTGAAAAAGTGCTGTATGACGGGTTTACCTATATCGACGGCGGCGTTTGTGCCGCAAAGGGCTTTCGTGCAAATGGCGTGTACGGTGGTATCAAGGAAAACCTCACAAAAAAACCGGATCTGTGTCTGGTCGTATCCGACAAGCTGTGCCGTGCTGCCGGCGTGTTTACTTCCAATAAGGTGAAAGCTGCACCGGTGCTGGTTTCCAAGGCACATCTGGAACAGACCGGCGGTAAGGCATGGGGCATGGTGCTAAGCTCCAAGAATGCCAACTGCTGTAATGCAGACGGTATTGACAAGGCGAACCGTGTCTGCGAACTGGCGGCGGAACAAATGGGCGTTCAGCCGGAAGAACTGCTGATCGCACAGACTGGTGTCATCGGTCAGATCCTGCCTATTGAGCCGTTTGAACAGGGCATGGGCAAGGTGTATGACGGCTTGTCTGCTGAAAATCATGAGCAGGCAGCCATTGCCATTATGACAACAGATACCGTGCCGAAAGAAGTGGCAGTGGAATTCCAGCTGGGAGGAAAGACCTGTCACGTAGGTGCAATGGGCAAGGGCAGCGGTATGATCTGCCCGAATATGGCAACGACGCTGAATGTGGTAACGACGGACTGTGCGATCTCTGCGGAACTGTTACAGACAGCCCTCAGTGATGTGGTACAGTATACGTATAACTGCCTGTATATCGACGGCGACCAGTCCACCAATGATACCTGCGTGGTACTGGCAAACGGTCTGGCAGAAAATGCGGAGATCACCGAACAGAATGACGATTATGCCGTATTCCGTCAGGCTCTGTATATCGCGATGTCCAACATCACCAAGATGCTGGCAAAGGACGGCGAGGGTGCGACAAAACTGCTGGAGTGTACTGTGACCGGTGCGAAAGATCGGGAAAATGCACTGGCAGTTGCCAAGAGCGTGATCGCTTCTGATCTGCTGAAATGCGCCATGTTTGGTGCTGATGCCAACTGGGGACGGGTGCTGTGCGCGGTGGGCTATGCTCCGGCGGAATTCGACATCAATCAGGTGGCTGTGACACTGGCTTCCCGTGCCGGTTCTGTGGACGTGTGCAGGAACGGCGCCGGCATCGACTTCTCCGAGGACATCGCCAAGACGGTGCTGCTGGAGGATGAGATCGAGATTCTGGTGTCTATCGGTGACGGCCCGGCAGAAGCAACGGCGTGGGGCTGCGACCTGACCTATGACTATGTAAAAATCAACGGTGACTACCGTTCCTGAGAGAGGCTTCGAGAAATGGGAGAGATATTGAACAATGTACGGGCACAGGTGCTGATAGATGCCCTGCCCTATATTCAGAAATACAACAATAAGATTCTGGTGGTCAAGTACGGCGGAAATGCCATGACAAACAACGAACTGAAACAGGCGGTTATGGACGATATCGTGCTGCTGTCCCTGGTCGGTGTTAAGGTTGTTCTGGTACACGGCGGCGGCCCGGAAATCAGCGATATGCTGAAACGGCTGAACATCGAGTCCAAGTTTATCGGCGGTCTGCGGTATACCGATGAAGCGGCAGTGGATGTGGTCAAAATGGTGCTGTCCGGCAAGGTAAACAAGGAACTGGTCAGTCTGCTGACACGGACACGGGGCAAGGCACTGGGTCTGTGCGGCATTGACGGCCATATGCTGACCGCAGAGCGGAAGCTGGGGCCGAACGGAGAAGATCTGGGCTTTGTGGGCGATATTGTCAAGGTGAATGAACAGCCCATCCTGGATGCTCTGAACAACGGCTATATTCCGGTGATTGCCACCGTGGCAACGGATGATTTCGGACAGGCATATAATGTCAATGCCGATACCGCGGCGGCCAGAATCGCGGCACAGCTCCGGGCAGAAAATCTGATTCTGATGACAGATATTGCCGGACTGCTCCGGGACAAGGACGATCCGTCTACCCTGATTCCGTTTGTCAATGTCAGCGAAGTGCCGTTCCTGAAGCGGAAGGGCATCATCTCCGGCGGCATGATCCCGAAGATCGACTGCTGCGTAGAGGCAGTCCGCCGCGGTGTCAAGAAAACGGCGATCATTGACGGCAGAGTGCCCCACTCCATTCTGATCGAAACGCTGTCCAATGAGGGTATCGGGACACAGTTCCGATAAGTATAGAAAGGATACGGGAGAATGGGTTTGTTGGAGCAGGCTGCTGTAGAGGCAGCAAAAAAACTGGCAGAGAATGAGGAAAGCCACACCGACACCAGAGGTATTGTCAAGGCATCAAAGGTGTTTCCGGTGGTTTCCATTGCCTCTATTTTGCTGGCTTTGGGAATGGCGTTTCTGAAGCACAGACAGAGTGATGCGGCGTTCTATGTACTGGCTGGGGCGTTTGCAGTGCTGGGCATCTGCCTGCTGATCTATGGGCACAATTTCAGAATCGAGTACGACCGCACGGGAATTACGGTGTACAACTTTTTCGGAAAGCCCAAGCAGTATACCTTGCAGGACGTGCAGAAGATCGAACTGAAAAGCGACGGCTATATTGTGCGGACTGCCAAGGGAAAAATTCGGGTGGAACAGCAGTTCTTCATTGGTGCAGATGCATTTCTCTGCTATCTGCGGGACTATCAAAAGGAGAAACAGGTATGAAGTTGACATCTGCAAGAAAAGATTATGGGATTTACGGCTTTATGGTAGTGGTGTTTCTGGCTGGCACGATCGCATTCTTTGTGCGGTATGGCACAAGTGAGATCTGGTACACGCTGCTGATGATCGTGTTCCTGCTGGTCAGCCTGTACTTTTTCACCTGTACGCTGCGGTTTCGGGTGATGTGGGACGATGACGGCATTCATATCCGGCAGAACTGGAAGCCGGAAGTGCACTACACTTGGGACGATTTTGAACAGATGTACATAAAGGATCAGTGCATCATGCTGCACCTGAACGGCAGGCGGTACGGCTTCTCCCAAGGCTGTCCCAACGCAATGGAACTGATCGAATTTTTGGAACAGAAATTTTCCGCTGAACAGGCGGCAGAATAAAGGAAATGATAACTATGACAACACAAGAACAAATGAATCAGTCCGTTATGGGAACATACGGACGGTTTCCGGTAGTCATTGATCACGGCGCAGGGGAATCCTGCGCAGATGAAACCGGAAAGACCTACATCGACTTCGGCAGCGGCATCGGCACCACCTCTTTGGGCTACTGTAACGAGGCGTGGACAGAGGCAGTCTGCAAGCAGGTCAAGACCATGCAGCACACCTCCAACCTGTACTACACCAAGGTGCAGGCAGACTTTGCACAAAAGCTGTGCCAGACGACCGGCTATGAAAAGGTGTTCTTCTGCAACAGCGGCGCAGAGGCAAACGAGTGTGCCATTAAGCTGGCAAGAAAGTACAGCTTCGACAAGTATGGCAAGGGCAGACACAAGATCCTGACGCTGGTGAATTCGTTCCACGGCAGAACCCTCTGCACCCTGTCCGCCACTGGTCAGGACGTGTTCCACAACTATTTCTTCCCGTTTGTGGAGGGCTTCGACTATGTGACAGCCAATGACATTGCCGATCTGGAAGCCAAGCTGGACGACACCGTTTGTGCAGTGATGCTGGAATACATCCAGGGCGAGGGTGGCGTGAATGCGTTGGAGCAGGCCTTTGTGGATGCTGTTTTCGAGAAGTGTGCCGCAAAGGACGTATTGGTCATTGCGGATGAAGTGCAGACTGGTGTGGGCAGAACCGGTACATTCCTGGCTGGAGAGCAGTTCGGACACCAGGCAGATGTGACGACACTGGCAAAGGGCATTGCCGGCGGTCTGCCGATGGGGGCATGCCTTGCCAACGAGAAGTGTGCCGGCGTGCTGGACAAAGGCTCACACGGCTCTACCTTCGGCGGCAATCCGGTATGCTGTGCCGGCGGTCTGGCGGTGCTGAACACTGTGACAGCGCCGGGCTTCCTGGAAGAAGTACAGCACAAGGCAGCGAAGCTTCGGGAGAAGCTGGCAAAGCTGCCGGGCGTGGAGAGTGTCAGCGGCCTGGGACTGATGATCGGCATTGCCCTCAAGGACAAGAAGGCCATTGATGTGGCAAATGCAGCGCTGGAAAAGGGTTTGCTGGTACTGACAGCAAAGACCAAGGTGCGTCTGCTGCCGCCGCTGACCATCACGGACGAGGAAATCGAAAAGGGTGTTGCCATTCTGGAAGAAGTTTTGGCAAAATAAAAAATATTAGGGTATAGGAGAGATCAGAGATGTTTTGTAAAAATTGCGGTGCAAAGATAGAAGATGGTATGACATTTTGTTCCATGTGTGGGACATCTACAGCGCAGCCGAATGCGGCTCCTGCACAGCCGGTGCCTGTACCGGCTCCAGCCCCGACACCGGTATACAATCCGGGCGGCGCATCTGGCGTGCACCAGATGGCAACGAACCGCGCGTGGTGGAAAATGCTGCTGCTGGGCATTATTACACTGGGCATTTATCCGATTATCGTACAGGATAAAATGGTACATGAACTGAATACGGCGGCATATGCCCACGATGGTGTGATTACTCTCAGCCCTACTGCAATTGCGCCGCTGACAGGAATCACCCTTGGCATTTATTATTTCTATTATCAGCACACCTATATGGCACGCCTGAAGCAGGAATTGCAGTACCGTGGCATTTCCTATGGAATCGGGCCGGGGTACTTCTGGCTGTTGGGCGTGGTGTTTGCTTTTACACTGGTATGTCCCTATGTGCTGCTGCATAAAATCTGCAAGGCGCACAATCTGATTAACGCAGATTACAACCAAAAAGGAATGTAAGAATCTTCTTGCAGCAAAAATAACAGGCGTAAAGGAATACGCCCCGGAAAAGGAGTAAACTTATGAAGCACTTATTGAAAATGCTCGATCTGAGCACAGAAGAAATCATTGAAATTCTGGATCTGGCCGACCAGCTGAAATATGAGCTGAAACACGGCATTCCCCATCTGCATCTGAAGGGCAAGTCCCTGGGCATGATTTTCCAGAAGGCGTCCACCCGTACCCGCGTTTCCTTTGAAACCGGTATGTACCAGCTGGGCGGCCACCCCCTGTTTCTGTCCGCAGATGATTTGCAGATCGGCCGGGGCGAGCCGGTACAGGACACTGCACGGGTACTGTCCCGGTATCTGGACGGCATCATGATCCGTACCTTCGAGCAGAAGGAAGTAGAAGACCTGGCAGAATACGGCTCGATTCCGATTATCAACGGGTTGACAGACTTCTGCCATCCGTGCCAGATCCTTGCAGACCTGATGACCATCCGGGAGTTCAAGAGCAGCTTTGACGGCCTGAAAATGTGCTTTATCGGTGACGGCAACAACATGGCAAACTCTCTGATCGTGGGCTGCCTGAAGGTGGGCATGTCCGTTTCCATCGCCTGCCCGGACGACTATCAGCCGGACAAGGAGGTACTGGACTTTGCGGCACAGTACGGCGACAAATTCCAGATGACCAATCAGCCGCTGGAAGCTGCAAAGGATGCCGATGTGGTAATCACAGACGTATGGGCTTCTATGGGTCAGGAAGGCGAAGCCGAAAAGCGGAAGAAAGCATTCCACGGCTATCAGATCAACGATGAAGTTATGGCACAGGCACACGACGACGCAATGGTACTCCACTGCCTGCCGGCACACCGGGAAGAGGAAATCACCACAAAGGTATTTGAATCCCATGCCAACGAAATCTTTGAAGAGGCAGAAAACCGCCTGCATGCACAGAAGGCTGTTATGGTAAAGCTGATGGCATAAATCCGCCAAAGGGGAGAGGAGGATGCTTCCATGTTTTGCGGAAAGTGCGGCTGTCAGAATCCGGTGAATGCCAGATTCTGCCGGAAGTGCGGCATGGCAATCCAGCAGAGGACAGCTGCAATACCGAATCGGACCTATGTTCCAGTTCCGAACAGGATGCAGACCCGAACAGGCAACAGGAAAAAGGCATGGCAGATTGTCCGGCTGATCTATTGGGCGGCGTGTTCTATTTCGCTTTTCATCGGGCTGGTTTTCTATAATCCCGATGTTGAGCAGGACATGCCCAACCGGATTTACACGAAGGAAGCAGCAGAATATTATTCCAATATTTATGGGGATACGCTGAACACTTCCTGGGAGCCGTATGTGATTTCTCGCTTTACGTTTTTCGGCCATCAGTATCTGGAGGTACGGGAACGAGAGGGAGAGAAAACCAGATTTGAAGCACAGCCAAAGGTAATCGTGGGTTCGGCGCTGCTGTATGCCGGGCTGTACCTGCTTCCGGTTGTGGTGACAATTGTCGTGAAGGTAAACAGCAAAAACAGTGGAAAACGCCAGTCGTTTTCCTGACAGAAAAGGCAGTCCGGATTGTTCGGGCTGCTTTTTTGCAAAGTGCGGCCAAAAGGCGCGGATTGGAATTTGACGAGCGCGCCAGACTGTGGTATAATAAAATGGAAGCTTTTAGAACAGGACGGCAGTATTTGCCGAAACGGGATGAATTGGCTTTCAAATAACGTGCTGTGGCAGTCCCTGGGATGTTTGGGGAGCACACAGGCAGGAAGAAAGAGGAAAACATAATGATGCAGAAGAAAAAAGTGCTTGCAGTTTTGTCCGCAGCAGTTATGCTGGCTGCTGTAACTGTGGGGTGCGGTGACTCCGAGGAAGAAAGCAGCAAGAGCAAGAAATCCAAGGCAAAGGCGGAGGCCTCTGACCAGGCAGACAGCAAGGCCGAGGAAACAGATCAGGCAGATAGCAAGGCCGAGGAAACAGATCAGGCAGATGCAGCAACAAAGGATGGAGACGTGATCTACTCCTATGAAGATCTGTCGATTATATTTGACGGTGTTTCCGGATCGGACGTGCTGGTCAGCGTGAAAAATGACGGCGAAGATGACTACGAGCTCACGGCCAAGGATATTTCCGTCAACGGCACAGTGCTGGATACCGGCGATCTCTACTACACCGCCGAGGCCGGAACAGAGCGTGCAGAACGGGTAACACTGGCAGAGAGCGGCGCAGACCTTGATCTCCAGGAGGCAGAGTTTACCATTCAGCTGAAGGACACCAATACCACAATTACCTCGGAACCCATTCATCTGACCTTTGAAGTGGCGGACAGCATTGCAAATGCAGATGACAGTGTCGGCAGCGCAGATCTTGACACAGATGAAGAAGAAGATACAGAAGAAGATGCAGACCAGGAAGCAGCCGGCAGTGTATCCGCAGGCGGCACCACAGAAATCAAGGCAAAGGTTGGCTGTGAAGTGTACTCCAACAGAGATATTACAATTACATACAAGGGAATTTCCGGAACCGATGTGAATTTTGAGATCGAAAACACCTCAGCTATGAAATATACCGTCTTTGCAGAGGATATTACCGTCAATGGGGTATCCTGGGGCGATGACCAGCGGCTTTCGGAAATCTGCCGCAGCGGTGACACCGTGGAAGTACCAGTCACACTGGAAAACAGAGACGGCACAGTCGTTGATCTGAAGGATGCTACCTTTACCATTGAACTTCGGGATGAGAACAGTGAGCAGACCCTTTCTGATCCGATTCACATGGTATTCTGATTGCTGATTCAGGTCGTGTTGACACTAAGCCTAACAACGCATCTTTTCTGCAAAATTTCACGCATCCTGCGTTAAAAAGTCTTGACAGGCGACAGCCTGCCTGCGACTTTTTGCCTTGTCTACGTAAAATTTATGCTCGAAAATCTGCATATTATCTTAGTGTCAACACTCCCTAGAATATATGCAAAATCCCGTACAAGTATTTTCTTTGTACGGGATTTTTTTGGCATGAGCCGGCGCAGTTCCTTAGAAAAACCGTCTGCGAAATGTTTTGCGTTCGCAGATTTTTTTTGAAAAATGTATACAAATGAAGAAAGGCGTGGTATAATAAAGAAAAATGCGCAAAGGGGGTGAAAAGAATTGTACGAGAAAATCGTGGTGCTTGTGGCAGTGGTATGCTTATTTGTCTTAATCGTAAAGTGCTGTGACAGATCAGAAGACTTGAATTCCAATAGCAGCTATCCGATCTATGAGGAAAGCACCGAGACCAGTACCACACAGGCAGATAGTAATTCAAATAAGAAAGAGACAAAGAAAAACAATACATATGAAAGCAGTTGTCATTTCCATGAGTACCAAGGCTACGGGGATGAAGTGGATGATGAATACGAAGGTGCTGACTATGATGATTATGATACGAACTGGTATGATGACTATGATAACGACGAAGACGAGCATTGGGCATATTAGACAATAAAAGCGGATAAAAGTTAACATTGTTATACTTGACAAAGACGAAGCATCGTGATATAATAATAAAGCTGTCGCACGGAGCGAGGGTGAATGGAGAACGAGAAGAGGAAGAGCAGATCGGGAGATCGAAGCTTTGGCGAACTTGTTCATAAAAGATTCACTTGACAAAAGTTCCGAAATGTGATAGAATGAAAAAGCTGACTGTTTTGGACG
>ERZ791840.208-NODE-208-length-44970-cov-4.465791_pt1 | contig 44970 bp, 56 predicted proteins | sample MGYA00510291_ERZ791840 | MGnify/ENA primary metagenome ERZ791840 (study PRJEB30046, sample SAMN00715256) | human gut metagenome | study: EMG produced TPA metagenomics assembly of the A metagenome-wide association study of gut microbiota in type 2... | reverse complement strand
GCTTTTACCGCACGTTCCACCGCTTGAAACGCTCCGGCATAGTACGGGGCATCAGCGGGAATGCCGGCACGCCGGAGGGCTGCGGCGACGGGGTCGGGCGGCGGAGCAGGCGGGGCAGCAGTTACGTTCAGCATCTCTTGAAACACGTTTTGAAACTCCATGAAATTCTCCGTTTCTTGAAAATTGTTCCCACACTCCCACACTTTTTTGAAAACTGCCGAAAATGCGTTGATTTCTGCATTTTCCAGGTTTCCCACACCCATTTCCACACCTTTCCCACACTCCCATATTTCCCCCACAGTGAGGGAAACGCGGGAAGCCGCAGGAAACACCTTTTTCCATTTTCCCATATAGAAAAAGCACGCAGTTTCGGTGTGATTCTCAGATTTCAAGTGCTTTGTGGGAAATGTGGGAAGCTTTTTTATAAATCTGCATATAAAAAAGGGGATGCATACACAAGTTTTTTATTTCCGGTGCAGACAGTTTGCAGCACATTTCGTTCTTCCAGTGTTTCCAGAATACCCCGAAACTGTTCCATGCTGTTTAAATCGCCGCCTTTTACTTTCATGTAAAAATCACGTTGAGGCAGGTATGCAAGCCCCTTTTCCAGTGTGTGCCGCACAAATGCACGCGTTATACGCTGTACCAGCTTTTCCTCTCGGTTTTCTTCAGTCTGCATTTCTTTCAGCTTTTCGCCGAAAAAGAATTGATGTATCTGCACAGCGCGGTTTGCGGTTTCGGCAGAGATCGGCGCACTTTGATCATAGCCCCATAACAAATGCAGCAGCCCGGCGATGCGAACCAGTTTGCCGCCGGCTTTTCCGGCGTAGGGTGATTGCGCCTCCATACTGCTGCCGGTTTGCATTGTGTTTTCAAGCCATTGCAGATGCTTTCCAAGGTCGGAAGACTCGCTGCACAGCTCTTTTGCAAACCGCAGCACCGGTATTGCCTGCTCTTCCGGTCGATCCATCTCCAGAAACTTTCGCAGAATTTCTTCGTAAACCTCACTGCCGGACAGTTGGAACGTGTCATTGTTAATGGCTTTTCGTGTGCCGGCTGTTCTTTCAGGAACGCAAAACAGGAAACGGGCAATGCAGCCGCGTCCTTGCAGGTTCTTATTTGCTACAATCCGGTTGTAAAGCTCTGGCTGTAACATCAGGCACATAGACAGCAGCGGACGCTCCAGCATCAGCTCTCCACTGGAAACGCGGTTGACGCGTACCGGTTCGGCGTTGTAAGCTTTCAGCACCAGTTCCGGACTTTGGCTCTTGCCTTTGTCTGCGTACCGCCCCGCCAGTATCTCCATAAAGTCGCCCTCTTCGGAAAAAATGCCGCCGTTCTCGCCAGATTCCAGCAGACACCTTGCCAGAGCTTCCGGCGTTGTGTCGTCAAATAAGAAATAGGGATTCCGCGGCGGCTTCTTCTCTGCCAGCTTTGCTTCTAGTCCGGTGATATCGTCAACGGCTGTCGCGGCTTTTTCCTTGCTTGCACAGCCTTTTTCTGCTGCCTCCAGCTGTTTCAGCAGCACTTTTCGTTCTGCTTTATACCGTGCTTTCTCTGCCTCATAGTCGCCTTTTACATCGTTGTACCACTTGTAAAACGGCTTTAGGATTACCCTCTGAAATACCGGGCTTTTTCTTTCGCTGGGGTCTGCGACAATGCCGATATACAAGCACAAATGCTGCCGGTAGCGGGTAGCGTCCGGGTACTCGACTTTATACTTTCCCTGTGTACAAAGTGCCAGAGCTGCCAGTGCCGCCGGATAAACCATCTCCCGCCGCACCTGCGACAGTTTCGCCACGTTGTCCAAATATTCCTCGATCACCGGCGGAAATGCTCCTACCGGGAAACGCGGCCGCAAATCTGCCTCTGGTGGTTTCTCTGTGATTTTTTGCCAGCCGCCATCGTTCATGACAGCATCCGCTCTTTCCATTGTCTTTTTGAGCAGGCCGCACAGCTCCGGTGGAATTGTCTTTGCGCCCACCAGCTTCGCTTGTACTGCCTCCAGGAAATCCACAGCCGCCACGCTGTTTTTGCTGAAAAGCGCAGCGTGGCACAGCATGCTCAGTTCGCTTGCAATTGCTGCGGCTGGAAGCTCTTCAACATATCCCCGCCATTCTCCGCGCGAAATCATATCTACATATTGCAAAAACAACGGCTTTTTTTCTTCTGCCTTCACCGGCTCTCACCGCCTCTCACAGCCGCACCGACACGGGCTGAATGCCGGCGGAGGGCTGTCTGCGGTCTGGCTCCGGCGTGTCTTGGCCGAGTGCCTCGCAGTTCAAAAATGCTGCGAATTTCTCTTGGTTAATGAGGTACTTCGTGCCCACACGGACGGTGAAAGCCTGTCCCGTGCTGCTCCGCGCCAGCTTTCGCACTGCATACGCTGACAAGCCGGAACGCTTTGCGGTCTGGTCAATGGTGAGCATTTCGGGGAAATTTGTTTCGTTTGTCTGCATCATAAAAAACCTCCTGAACGCTGTGAGGCAATGCCTCCAATTGCAGTTTTCTGGGGACAGCTTCCGTCTTTTCCGGAAACCTGTTGCAATTTGTCCCTCTACCCATACCCCAAAAACGCCGGATAGTGGAACGTTTCCGTTCAACTATGAACACGAATTTACAGAAAATCCAAAGAATATTTAGAATCGGCTCTGGTTTTTCTGGATTCTCAGGGCTTTGCCGTCCTGTCCGGGCGGCTTTTTTATGCCTGCTCTGCTTGCAGAACCGTTTTCCTCATTATCGCCGCTCTTTTTGCAGCTTTTCGAAAATCTGCATTTTTTGTTTTCGCCTCTTGCCTTTGCCGTTCTGCCGTGGTATAATCCAAAGTGCACATACGAACTGATCAAAAAATTCGTGGAAACCTATCCCGACAACGAACAGGAGGCGAACAACGATGCCCAGCATCACACCACGCAAGAATAAAGCCGGCGAGGTGATTTCTTACCGGATACGGGTCAGCCGTGGCTACGACAGCGAGGGAAACAAGCTGAAACCCTACGAAATGACGTGGAAACCCAGCCCCGGCATGACACCCCGACAGGCGGAAAAAGAGGCACAGCGGCAGGCGTTGCTGTTTGAGGAGCAGTGCAAAAGCGGGCTGGTCTGCACACAGCAGAACCTCACACTTGCCGGATTTATCCCCCAGTATCTGGAAACCGTAGGCGAAACACTTTCTCCGGCAACGTATGAATTTTATAGCAGCGTAATTCGCCGGTGCATTCTGCCTGCTCTGGGAAATCACAAGCTTTCGCAGATCAAGCCTGTGCATGTGCAAGCTTTTGTTTCCCAGCTAAACGGCATGGAATCCCAGACACCCCACGCAAACAAGCCCATTTCCCCGAATACGGTCAAGCGGTATCTGTGCGTGCTGCAATCCATATTCCGGCAGGCGGTCAAGCTGGGAATCCTGCCGGAAAATCCCGCCTCTGCGGAGAAACTCACCCTCAAAAAGTCCGTAAAGCCGGAGATCGACATTTTCACCAAACAAGAGGCAGCCGCTATGCTGGAGGCTCTGGAGCAAGAGCCGCTGCAATTTCAAGTGCTGATACAGCTTGCCATTATCACCGGGGCACGGCGTGGGGAACTGGTGGCACTGCGGTTCGAGGACATCGACAAGGCAGCGAACAAGGTCACGATCTCACGGGCAGCAATCAAACTCACCGGAGAGCCGGCACAGACAAAAGCCCCGAAAGATTATGAGGTGCGGTCTATTACAGTAAGCCCCTATTGCATTGACCTTGTCCAGCTGCTGGAGCAAGAGAAACGGCGGGAACGGCTGCGGCTGGGTGGCACGAGGGCGGCTGGCTGTTCACCCAGTGGAACGGGGAAATGATGAACCCCTGCACACCCACACGGCAATTTTCAAAGTTTCTGAAACGGCACGACTTCCCGCACCGGAAATTTCACGCACTGCGGCATACTTCGGCGACCCTGCTTTTGTATGGCGGCGTGAGCCTGAAACAGGTGCAGGGACGGCTTGGACATGGGGATATTGAAACCACAAACAAGTACCTGCATTGCTTGCAGGAAGCAGACGAGGAGGCGGCTTGCGTGCTGCAAAGTATGCTGACAGTCAGCCGAAAGCCCAAACCAGAGCAGGCACAGACGCAGACAGAACCCACACAGGCGAAAGCCGGGGCATAACAAAAGCCGCCACAGGGTGCATGATACACCTTGCAGCGGCTTTCTTTTTGTCGAATTTTGTTGGACTTTGCAGGGACTTTTCGAGGACTTAGTGCCCTCATAGTGCCCTAAACGCCTTTTTCCCCCAGATAAAACAAAACACGCAGCAACGGGAAACCTCCCGAAACTGCGTGCATTTTCTATGGTCGAGGTGACAAGATTCGAACTTGCGGCCCCTACGTCCCGAACGTAGTGCTCTACCAAACTGAGCCACACCTCGATGCGACTCATATAGTATACCACGATTTCTGGAATCTGTCAAGCGTTTTTTGCAAAACAAAATTTTCAAAAGTATCCAGATCTTATTTTGCAGAAAATATTGTCAAAAAAACGCTAATATCACAATTTTGACCGAGATTCTTTTGATTGAAAAGTACAAAAAATCCAGAAGCGCATCTAAAAAACGACATGCTCCGCGTTTTTGCAAAGCATGCCGTCTTATCAAGAGAATCGATTTTAAGGGTTAGGATGCAGAGTGCTTCTGCGAAGGCACTGCGTACAGATTCGTTTCCCAGGCCGGGATATACAGTTGATGCCGGATGTACAAATCATACCCCGGATTCAGCCGCCGGATCAGCAACGGCAGTGCAAAAATATCCTCATTCCGGTGATACAGTGACACCATGAGCTTGGGGGAAAAATGCGCAATGGTCTGTGATGCGCCCCAGAGTGCCTCTCGTTCACAGCCCTCCACGTCCATTTTGATAATGGTTGCCGGCCGGCCTTTCAGAATGCTGTCGACCGAGCGCGCCTCAATCTCCTGCCCGAAAGCCGACACCGCCGACTGACGGCCTGCCTTCGTAGAAAAAGGTACTGTCGTATCCTTGCACCATGCTACTGCATGATAGGCATTCACATAGCGCATGCCGTCCAGATATTTGCACAGCTTCTTGAAATTTTTCCGATCCGGCTCTACGGCATAAATCCGGATGTACTTTCCCCGCGTATACTGGAGCACCTCCGCAATGGTATCCCCATTATATGCGCCCAGATCCACGTATACTTCATTGGGCGTCAGGCGAATAATCTTCCGATAAATCTCCGCCTTCGGCGTTGTAACATCCAGCAGATAGCGAATGTCGCCGCTGATCTTAAAGTTAATGATGCTGGCATACACCCGGCGGGATTCATCATCCGCCAGCATACCATACACCGCTTCCAGCTCTGCCGCATGCTCCAGGCAGTAGTCATAGGTAAACAGACCACCGCCTGCCACCGGTACATCCGGTACAATCAGAGTGTGCCGTTTTCCAATCTCCACGATTTTATCCACCAGAGACTGATATCCGGCTGCAAAGGCAAGGACGATTACAAAGTCCTCCACCTGTTCCTCAATTTCTGAGAGTTTCCGTACCTTATAACCGGCAAAGGAATGGCCTCGCACAAAGTCATCGCTTGCAAAAATGCCAGCCAGGGGAATGGACTTTTCCCGAAAGACACGCATGATCTTCTCTGCACCGTCGCCCATCCCGTAGATAAAGATCGGACGGGTTTCCGCCTGTAATTTTTCCCACGAGGATTGCTTTTCTGTGATAAAAGAAAGCATGCCGGGGACCTCCTTTCTCTATGAACCTGCTCCGGACATCTGTACTGCCGCACAGAAATCCAAAACAAATTCGAATCTGATCAGAGCCTGTTCCCATAAACTGCGTCAAACCGCATATCCTTTTATGGGAATACGCCCACCTCACACAGATATCCGGCGATCTAAGCCGCCTGGATATCTGCCGGCTGCATTTTTGACAGCTTTTCCGTATTTCTTCAAAAGTTTGCCGAAACACGGCAATTTATTCCATAGGATCCTCTGCACAGCACTCCGGCGGAAGACCGCCCGGCCCCATCATATCCCGTCCGCGGATGCCAAAGCGATCCCGCTGCTCATTGATGCATGCGGTGATCAGGTCCGACACCTGCCGGGGCTTTTTAATGGCGCGAATCTCCTTTTCCGGAGTATCCACATCCTTGCTGTACAGAATAATAGTACCGCAGCCAAACAACCGCTGCAGCAGCGGAAGTTCCATCTTTTTGTCATTCACCCGATAGAGATCCAGTTCATCCTCTACCACCGTCAAAAAACCGGTACGGGTAATAAATCGGGTATCTGTGAGATAATACCGGGTAAAGGACAAAGGCAGCCCGAACAGAGTCCGCTTTTTATCCGTCCAGATATATTCCAGCCCGTCTTTTGTTCTTTCTCGTTCCATCAAAAGAGCCGCCTTTCTGCTGTAGTCTGGGGTTTCCTGGAATCTGTCTTCACAAGACACATGTGCATGCTTGAAAGGCAGACTTTTTACAGGGTGATTTCGCCCTTGCCGCCCTGCATGGTGATCTTCTTGTCTGTGCCGGCAACAGATACCGTAAAGGTCTTGTCCGTTGCGCTGCTCTCTACAGAAATCGCATTGCCCTTGCGGGTTGCCTTGAGGGTCAGCACCAGATTTGCCTTGGTATCATAGATCGAAGCCTCTGCGGACTTGCCGTCCTCCAGATTGCAGATCATTGCATCTGCGCCGTTCAGATAGTCATATTCAAACTGATTTTCAAATGCACCGAAGGTAACAATCGAATTCGGCCGTGCCAGAACCGGCATTTCCATAAAGGTGCAGGTCACAGCATGATACTTGCCGCCCTCATAGGTCTTTCCGGTAATGATATCATACCACTTGCCCTCCGGCAGGTAGAAGTTTGCAACGCCGTCTTCCCGGAATACCGGTGCACACAGCAGGTTGTCACCCAGCATATACTGCTGATCCAGATAGCGGCAGGCGATATCCTGAGGGAATTCCATTACCATCGGGCGCATCATCGGCACACCGGTGGAAGAGGTCTTGACTGCCTGTGCAAACAGATACGGCATCAGCTTGCCCTTGAGCTTGGTGAAGAACCGCAGTACATCGCAGGATTCCTCATCAAAGTTCCACGGCACACGGTAAGAGGTAGAGCCATGGAGACGGCTGTGGGTAGACATCAGGCCAAATGCGCACCAGCGCTTGTATACGTCCGGAGAAGCGGTTGCTTCGAATCCGCCGATATCGTGGCTGAAATAGCCGAAGCCGGAAGAGCACAGAGACAAGCCGCCCCGGAGTGTTTCTGCCATAGAGGTATATTCTGCGGAGCAGTCGCCGCCCCAGTGTACCGGGAACTTCTGGCCGCCCACTGTTGCGCTTCTGGCAAACAGGCAGGCCTGACCCTTTCCGTAATATTCTTCCAGAACTTCAAATACCGTTTTGTTGTACAAATAGGTATAATAGTTATGCATATGAATGGGATCTGCCCCATTGTAGTATACTGCCTTTGTGGGAATTCTCTCGCCAAAGTCTGTCTTGATTGCAGTAACGCCCATCTCGCACAGCTTCCGGACACCGGATGCAAACCACTTTGCAGCTTCCGGATTGGTAAAGTCTACGATTGCCATTCCCGGCTGCCACAGATCAGTCTGGAATACGCTGCCATCCGGGTTCTTGATGAAGTAGCCCTTTTCCATGCCGATATCAAACAGCTTGGACTTCTGAGAGATATACGGATTGATCCAGCAGCACAGGCCGAGGCCGCGGTCTGCCAGACGCTTGAGCATTGCCGGCGGATCCGGGAACTGTGTCAGATCCCACTCGAAATCTGTCCACTGGTATTCCTTCATCCAGAAGCAGTCGAAGTGGAACATCTGGAGGGGAATATCCCGTTCTGCCATGCCGTTGATAAAGGAAGTTACAGTCTCTTCATCATACGTTGTGGTAAAGGAAGTAGACAGCCACAGACCAAAGGTTTTTGCCGGCGGCAGTGCCGGCTTGCCGGTAAGGTCGGTGTAGTTTTTCAGGACTTCCTTCAGATCTGCACCGCCGATAAAGAAGTAATCCAGTTCCTCGCCGGGCACGGTAAAGGAAACCTTATTGATGGTATCCGAAGCCACTTCAAAGGAAACCTTGTCTGCTGTGTTGACCAGCACACCGTATTGGTTGGAAGTGATATAGAACGGGATGCACTTATAGCTCTGGTCGGAGCATGTGCCGCCGTCTGAGTTCCAGCTCTCCACAGTCTGTCCGTTCTTGACAAACGGGGTGAACTTTTCTCCAAAGCCATAGACACACTCGCCTACATCCAGGGTGAGCTGCTCCCGGATAAAGGCATTGTGGCTGTCCTGGGGATAATTGAAAAAGTCGTCATCGGTTTGCAGCGCCAGACGTGCATCCCGGTGGAACTTGTTCTCCTGGATATAGGAGGTAGAACGCCAGCCGCCGCCGGTAAGCCGCTTTCCGTCACGGAAGAAGGAAACGTCCCAGCCGTCTGTGCCCTTCTTGATTTTCAGGGTTGTGCTGCCGGCTGTCATAGAGACAAAGCCCTCTTCTTCGTGAATCTCATCCGGCACATAGCCCTCCGGCAGATTCAGTTCAAACTGCGGCTTGTTTTTCAGGCCGCCCTTATGGTGGGCAATCTGCACCCGGATCACGTCCGGCGCAATTGCAGTGTACACGATTTCAAACGTAACACCGCCGAGTGTCATTGCACGATTCCAGATTGCATTCGCTGTTGCAAAAACGTGGATCGCATTCTGGGTAGTTGTAACCTCATACGCCTGTGCTGCATAGGAAACTTCATACCCCCGCTGGTTCAGCCAAAGGCCGTCAGAAAATTTCATGGAAGTACCTCCGTAATATAAAAATATATTGTTTGTTTCCATGCGACTTTTCCGGTGCGCCGGAGGTGTTCCGTGCCCGTACCATCTACATGTAAACCCATTGTACCACGTTTGTAACCAAAATGTCAATCTCTTTTGGGAAAATTATCGGATCTCTCCCCCGTATTTACAATTTTACCATAAAACATGCACAATTTTTGTTCCATTTTTTTGTGATATCTGCTCTTTCTGCCAATCCCCTGTCCGGAAACCGCCCTGCTTCCTGGAACCGATTCCACAGGCACTTTTCCGCCGGGCAAAATGCAAATTGACTTTTCCGGGAGAGTATGGTAAGATAAAGGAAAACAAAAAAAGAAAGGAGGCACTGCCATGGAACAGTTCCGAAAGGGCATGCTGCGGCTGATCCAGAATTGGAAACCGATTTTGATTTTTGAACTGCTCTGGAAGCTGATCACAGTTCTGATCATTGCTCCGGCCTGCGCCGGACTCATTCAGCTGGCCATCCGCGGTGCCGGCCTGAAATTTCTCACCAACTCCAATCTGCTGCGGTTTCTCCGCTCCCCCTGGACAATTCTAGTGCTGCTGGCTGTGCTGCTTTTTGCGGCACTCTACACGCTGTTTGAAATTGCTGCGGTCTGTGCCTGCTTCCAGCGGCCGCCCCGTCAGAAGCTAAAGCAGACCCTCCGGGCTATGCTCCGGGCAGGACTGCGTGCAGTACGCCATTTTTTCACCGGCGGCAGTCCCCTGCTCCTGCTCCATCTCCTGGTACTAATTCCCCTGATGCAGTTCTCTGCGGCTTCGGGTATTTTTACTGCGATGGGCATTCCGGACTTTCTCGCCTACTATATGACGAAAAAGGAGTTCCTGCCGCCGATTTATATTGCAGCAGTGATTCTATGCTGTCTGATCTCTGTGAAATGGATTTTCTCCTCCGTGCTCTTTGCCCAGAGAAAATGCAGCTTCCGCAGCGCCCGGAAAACCAGCGCGAAGCTGGTACACGGTCGGTTCTGGCGCACCTTTTTCTCGGTGCTGCTCTGGAACCTGTGTTATTTTGCGGTGCTGCTTCTCTTCCTTTGCCTGATCACCCTGGCGGTGCTCCTGGTCATCAAGGGCACCGGCAGCGGCACAGTAATCACCTCTCAGGCGGCGCGGATTTTAAAGCTGCTGCTCCAGCTGGTACTGTGGAGCTTTTCCTTCTTTGCCACGCCCATCTGCATGGCGCATATTTCGGCGCTCCTGGAAAAGCGCTGCGCCCAGATGCCGGAAATTGTCCTCCCGGAACCCATTACAGATGCCAGGCGCTCCACCCGGCCATTCCGCCGGGGCACTGCGCTCCTCATTGCAGCCAGCCTGACAGTGGCCGCGCTTACGCTGAATCTCTCCTACATCTACGGCGTATTTACCGGGAGCACACCGCTGCGGCTCCAACTCTACCGCAATCCGGTGATTATGGCGCACCGGGGGCTTTCTGCCGATGCCCCGGAGAACACGCTGTATGCTTTTTCCGATGCCATTGATGCCGGCGCGGATTATATTGAACTGGATGTCCAGCAGACCAAGGACGGCGTTCTGGTGGTGATGCACGACCAGAATCTTCGCCGCACCACGGGACGCAATCAAAACATCTGGGAAGTAAACTATGCGGACATTCAGGATCTGGATGCCGGAAGCTGGTTTGACCCGGCCTATGCCAACGCCCGGATTCCCACGCTGGAAGAGACCCTGCAATTTGTAGACAAGCGCGCGAAGCTGAACATTGAAATCAAGCCTACAGCGCACACCACCGATACCCTGGAGGCAGACGTTGCTGCACTGATCACCCAGTATGGCTATGCTGATTTCTGTGTGGTCACTTCCTTCTCCTATGCCGCGCTGAAAGCCATCAAAACGGTAAACCCGAACATTCCCACCGGCTATGTCATGAGCGTGGCCTATGGCCAGTTCTATGACCTCCAGTATGCCGATGCATTCAGCCTGAACAAAGTGTTCGTCACAAACCAGGTAGTCAACGCCGCCCACCAGGCCGGCAAGGAGGTCTACGCCTGGACCGTCAACAGCGTCTCCGAAGTCCGCAGCCTCTGCAATCTTCGGGTAGACGGCATTATCACAGACGATCCGGTCATGGTGCAGGATACCGTATCCCGGGAAAACACCAGTGAAACGCTCCGCACCGTCCTGGACTACTTCATTAACTAGGAATGCCTATGAAACTTTATGCCACCTATCTCTCCTCCGCTGAAAAGACCGCGGAGCATGCCACCGCCCACGCGCTGCTGGCGCTTGCCGTACAGGAGCAATATCAGATGCCCCTGCCGGAAATACAAACAGGTGCTCACGGAAAGCCGTTTTTCCCGGCGTATCCGGAGCTGCACTTTAATCTCAGCCATTGCCAGGGACTGGCGGTCTGCGGCCTGGACAGTCATCCTCTGGGCATTGATGCGGAGCCGATTCGCGCTCTGCGTCCCGGTGTCCTGCGCCGTGCCTTTTCGCCGGAAGAGCGGACGCTGGTAGAAGCGGCAGCGTACCCGGACGAGACTTTTTTCCGGCTCTGGACAAAAAAAGAGAGCCTGGTAAAGGCGCTGGGCATCGGCATTTCCTATCCGCTGCACACTGTGTGCTTTCCGGATCTCCGGCCGGAGAGCGGCTGCGGCATTGCGCCCTGGCATTTTTTCCAGTATGTTCTCCAGGACCACTGGATTTTGTCCTGCTGCGGCCAGGAACCAGACCGCTTCCCGGATACCATTTTATTTCGGACAATATAAAAGCAGACCCAATCGCCTTTTCCGGCGAAACGGTCTGCTTTTTCATATCATTCTTGTAAAAATGAAGCCTTATGCCGGAACAACCCGCGCCAGAAGCACAACTGGCTCCTGATTGTCCTCTGTATATTCCAGTGTTGTCATTGCCACAAAGTGATCCGAATCGGACACTTCCACGTCCCGTTTCTGCACTGCCTGTGCAAGCAGCGGATCCAGCCAGCTTGTCCCGTTCTTTGCCTCTTTCATCTGCCGGCGCAGTTCCTCATTTTCCATCATGAGACAGGCCACAATCTGAAGCGAAGTCGTGCCGCTTTCCAGAATCAGAATGCCGTCTGCGTACGTCTGAAAATAGGACGGCTGCAAATACTTGGGTAAATCGCCGAACATCGTTTCGTTGCGCATATCGTGCCCATAGATCACAGAGAGCGGATCTGAAAAATCGTCTGCATTTTCTGCATCCAGAAACAACGCACCATACACATCGGACTGGCCGTCATAGCTGTGATCCGCATAATAGTCTTCCTGTGCCGTATGCATCACCGGATAGTCCACCATCGTTCCCGGCAGAATGAGCCAGCCCTGCATGGCGTGATAATCCTGCCGCGTGCTCCAGAACAGCTTTTCCCGGCGGGCAATTTCCTCTGTGTCCTCTACTGAAGTTACTGCACGGTTCCCGGTCAGCGCCCGGATGGTTTCCAGGGCGTGAGACTCCCCTGTTTCAAAAAAGTGGGAATGCCGCAGGCCGATTGTGGACAAAACAATTACCACGGCCACCACACAGCTAAAGATCATCCATCCGCGCTGTTTGCCATTCCATTTTTGCTTTAATTTTTGTTTTGAATCCACATTCTCACCCACTGTCAAAATATTTTATGAATATAGATTTATTGTAGCATTTTTGTTTCGTATATTCAATGACAATTTAAAAATTATAAGGGGAATATTGGATGATTCTAAAGTAAAATTGCAAAAATGGTTTCGATTCCAAATAAGTTAAACATAACTTTACAGTTTTGATCCAAAACAGTCGAAAATCAAAATGTCTCAGCCTTGCAGCAGATGTTCCGCCAAAATCTTGACACCAATCAGGATCAACACAGCACCGCCGGCAATTCCGGCATACTTCTGAAACCGGTTTCCAAAACGGTTTCCAATCCAGACACCGGCAAAGGACAGCACAAATGTCACTGCACCAATCAGCGAAACAGAGCGCACCACCGGCACATCCAGACAGGCGAAGGCGATTCCCACGGCCAGTGCGTCAATGGAAGTGGCGATTGCCAGCATGAACATTTCCTTGTGGTTCAGCTTCTGCTCGGCGGCATCCGCCGATCCTGTCTCTTCATGAAAGGCATCCCAGAGCATTTTTCCGCCGATAAAGGCCAGGAGTACAAATGCGATCCAGTGGTCAAACGCCTCAATGTACCGGGAGAAGGACGTCCCCAGCAGCCAGCCGATCAGCGGCATTACTGCCTGAAAGATGCCAAAGTACAGTCCGATTACAACCGCCTGACCATACCGCATCCGCTTCATGGCCAGCCCCTTACAAACAGATACGGCAAAGGCATCCATAGACAGCCCCACTGCCGTCAGCAAAAGTTCCCAGAGTCCCATAACAATTCACTTGTCCTTTCTGTTTCTGCCCGGCAGAAACCCAGCATCAATCCTACGCGCGTGTCCACGCTCTCATCATATGCAAACTTTCTCCAGTGTAGCACAAGAAACCGCAGTTCGTCAAGGCAAACTTTTTTGCTGGATCCCCGAAAACACAAAAGAACCCGGTGCAGGAGATTTCTCCCGCATCGGGTTCTTCATTATGCTGTCATTCGCTCAAAAATGTCGGTTTCTCACAATAGGATTCAGCCTTACTTTGCCAGAGGAGAAGTCTTTGTCAGAGTCGGGCAGATTTCCTTCCAAGTCTTGTCGCCACCTGCATACTTATCAGAGTAGTACTGCAGGATCCACAGAGCATCATCATTTGTGATATTGTGTGTAGCGTCATTCTTGCCGCCCTTGCCTTCGGTGTCGATATCAGACAGGAAGTACATCAGGCCTTCAATTTCATCATTCTTCGGTACAGCAGGTGTTACGGTATCATAGAACTTAACCTTATTATCGCCTGCATAGATCTTAGAATAATACAGCAGTGTGAAGTAAGCATCATCGATATTAACTTCAGCATTCAGAGTTGTATCGCCCTTCACGCCAACGTAAACCTTTACAGTTGTGTCATCGATTTCCTTACCGTCATACAGCGGCTTCAGAGTAGATTCAGCATAAGCCTTCTTCTGATCATTGTACAGTTCAGCCGGGTTGTTGTACTTGAAGGAAACCTTATCTGTAACGTCTGTCTTCTTACCAGCAGTATCGATGGAGTAAACAGTGAGCAGATCAGCTACATTGAACGCATTCTTATCTACAGAGAAGTAGTAACCAACAGCAGTCTTCACTTCAACAGAGAGAGAAGTTGTTGCTACCGGCTTATCCGTAGTTGTAGTAGAGGTTGTTGTGTTGGTTGTTGTTGTGGTTGTGTTGGTTGTTGTAGTTGTTGTGTTGGTTGTTGTGGTGGTAGTAGCTGTTGTTGTTGTGGTTGTGGTTGTGGCTGCGATTGCAGTAGTAGAAGTTGTAGTTGTAGTAACCGGAGTATCGGTTTCAGAAGTTGTAGTTGTAGTAGAGGTTGTTGTGGTTGTAGTTGTAGTTGTAGTTGTAGTAGTGGTTGTGGTATTAGCTTCCTTAGAAACTTCTACGCGGATGTAACCATCTTCCAGTTCTACATACTTATCGAATACGTTCTGAGTGTTTTCGTCAATGTAAGCGAAACGGTTACGAGTAACCGGCTTGCCGTTAGAAGTACCTTCGTCAGTACCCGGGTTCCACTCAACCGGGAACTCGTAGTAATACTTGCCGTTGTCTTCGATCAGTTCCAGACCATACTGCTTTGCAATGCTTACAACAGTAGCTTCGTCCGGAATTGCGATAGACATATCGAGGATTGTGCCGTTTGCGGAGGCCGGAACGTTTGCAGCAGAAGAGCTCATGGTGAAGTCAATTCTGTTTTCGCCCTTAACCAGCAGATCCTGCATGTTCGGAGTCAGGCTCAGCTGATTATAAACGCCAGAGCCGTTGAACAGTGTATCACCTGTTACATCGTATACATAGGTGCCGTCAGGGTTGGTTACCGGAGTACCATCAGCATTCAGCTTAACTTCCATCGGCCACATAGCCAGCAGTGCCTTAGTGGCATCAGACAGCTTGATGGAGCCCTGGAGTCCCTGTGCGGTGATTGCATTGGTGATGCTGATGTTGTACAGCAGATTACTTGTCATGCCTTCGCCCGGCTTAACAGTCTTCTTTTCCAGCTGCCATACAGACTTGCCTTCCAGCTGAGTTGTGGTTGTAGTAACCGGAGCTGCTGTAGTTGTGGTCTGTGTGGTTGTTGTAGTAGCCGGAGTAGTTTTGGCTGTGCTTGTGGTTGTAGTTGTGGTTGTGGTTGTGGTTGTTGTAGTAGTGGTAGTTGTAGTGGTGCCTGTTGTGGTGGTAGTTACCACATCATCTACATATACCTTTACAGCACCCGGAACCAGGTTTACAGTCTTGTAGATATCGCTTTCACTTTCGTTGATGTAAGTGTAACGAGCAATCTCAACTTCGTGACCGTTGGAGATTCCAGGATCAGTTCCATCCGGAGCCCATTCGATCGGGAATTCATAGTAGCTTCCCTTTTCGTCGGTCTTCAGTGCAATGCCGCCTTCAGCAGCTGCTGCAACAACAGTGTCCTTATCAGCGATAGTCCATGTCATTTCAGCCAGTGTGCCGCCGTCCTTCGGCTGTGCAACGCCAGTACCGGACAGGGAGAAGAACAGCATGCCGTTGTCGCGATACTTCTTTGCATTGCCCATAGAGTTGGACAGTGCCGGGTATGCGTTACCAGCTACCATAACTTCTTCAATCAGCCAGTCTTCCGGAACTTCCAGAATCTTCTGAGTTGCTTCCGGCATGTACAGAGCGCCGCCCAGTGTGGAGGCACCAACACCGCCGGTCTGTGAAATGTTAACTGCTACTTCCGGATCTCCAGGAGCAACGTCAACAGTATCGATCTTCCACTGCGGGCCATCAGACGGCTGTGCATCTGTGGTGGTTGTGGTAGTCGGAGCAGCTGTTGTGGTAGTTGCAGATGTTGTCGGCGCACCATCACCAACAACGATCTTTACAACAGCCTTAGAAGCATCCTGCGGCAGTGCATAAGATTCTGCACTCTTCTTGCCCTGGATGCAAGTGGACATGTCTTCCAGCTGGCCGTTTTTCCGTCTTTCAACCTGTTCTGCACGAACCTTGTCGAAATCAGCAGCGGTCTTCAGCGGAACGATGTTCTTGTCTACGTCACGGCTGCAGATCTGTACATAGTATGTACCTTCTTCTGTGCCCTGCGGGATTACAACATCGAAAGAGGTGAACGGCAGAGCCATAGAATCGCCCAGTACGAAGCTGGTCTTTTCAGAGGAGCTGCCAGTGAAGCCCCAGTAGTAGTAGCTGTTGATATCCGGTACGCATTCCTTACCGCTAGAGTTTGTTACGGTACGCTTACCAAACAGCGGCAGCTGCTGTACAGCGGTCTTCTTCTGGTAATTTGCTGCAACCTCAGCGCCCTGAGAGATGTAGTCATAGGTGATGTATGGAACGCCGTCATCGCCGGTGAGTACGTCACAGGTAATCGTTTCCTTGGTGATGTGATCGCTGGACTTGTTTGCCTTGTCTGCATTGTAGTCGTCTGCACTTGCATAATAAGAAATATCAAATGCAACCTTGTTTTCGCCTACAACCTGCAGGTCAGCACCAAAGATTCTGTCGCATGCAACCTTACGGATTGTTGCGCTGCACTTCGGATCCGCATAGCGATAACCATTCTTGGTCTTACGCATCGGAGCCAGAGAATAGATCTGGCACAGTGTGTTTACGGTAGAGCCATCCGGCAGGGTTTTATCAGTAGCCTCTGCATCCTTTTCATCTGCTTTGAAAACATTTTCATAGTAGATCTTGTTGTCGATGGAGCCGCCGTCTGCCAGTGTGGCATCCTTTGTTGCACACCAGTTCAGTGTAACACTGCTGATGTAGTTGTCTTCTGCCCAGTTATCTGACTGAATGTACAGATTCAGATGCTTGGTGACATTGCCGGCTGCAACGTCGTCCTTGGAAATGTTAATTTCCTGAGAGGATGTACCGTCTTCATTCAGGACGAAGTTGTACGGAGTGCCGCCATTTGCTGTCTGTGCATCCGCAACAGATGCTGAAACAGACATTGCACCGAATGGCAGTGCAGAAATTGCCATCAATGCAGCGACGCCGAAGGAAAATACCTTCTTTGTACGTTTCTTCATGTTTTTTCCTTTCCTTTCCTTGCCGTGTTTCCCGGCAAATGCATGTGATAAAAATACCTATAATCAGGAACGGGCTCCCCCTCGGAATCCCGCACCCAAGTATATACGAGTTTTTCGCGCGGCCGATTTTATATCAGCCTCACGCAGCTCCGGCCAGGTGCCGAAGACAATTCTTATTCGCTGTACGGCAGTTCGTCAATGATGTGTGACAGGAACTGTAACAGGATAATCGCATCTGTACCGTTGATTTCCTTGTCAACGTTGCAGTCGGCATTTGCCCGTGCTGCATCGCCCAGGGTAACAACGTCAGCAACCGCCTTGTTCAGCATAACTGCGTCTACCAGGCTTACCTTACCGTCTACGTTTACATCGCCGTAGAGCACATCCGGATTTGTGTCAGAGCCAGGCTTTGCGGTGGTGGAAGTTGTGGTAGTGGTAGAAGTACCCGGCTGCTCAGAATCAGTTGTGACTGTTGTGGTTGTGGTTGTGGTGGTTTCTCCCTTTGAAGTAACCTCAACAAAGCCGTCCTCTGCATTGACTTCATAAGTCGCAGAATCTGTGCCGTAGACATAGCCTACCAGAACCTTGCTGTTCTTCTCGCCGGAGCCCGGATAGGTCTCACGGTCGATCGGCTGAATCTGAATCGGATACTTGCCGTCAGCGGCATCTGCATTTACAGTACCGGTGATGGTAAATACCACGCCCTCTTCTGCAATCCATGAAGCGGAATCCAGGCCGGTAGACCAGCTGATGTTCACAGCATTCGTTGTGATCTTGCTGCTCAGAATCGGTGCTTCAGATGCAGTGCTGTCGCCGGAAGCGGTGTCACCCGCCGGGCCAAGCTTTACAGACTCAATGGTGAGTGCAGAAGAATCATAGCTCAGGGCAAAGTCCAGTACGTTGATTTTCGTAGCAGGAACGTCCTTTACAGAAACATCCAAAGTGAATGACTCACTTGCCTGTGCGGTTGCTTCCCCTACTTTTAAGGTAACGGCATTAGCCGCAGACGCAGAAAAAGAAACGGCGGAAGAAGCCAGCATTGCCAATGCAGCTGCGCAGGCAATTGTTCTTTTTGCTTTCATTTGTTTTCCTCCTTAAACAAGTTTGCGCGCGCAGTACCGCTGTTCCATTTCGGTTTCCGGCGCAAAAAAATATTAGTCGAAATTTTGCACAGAATTGCTTCTCAAATCTATGCTGTTCCAATTACATTTATTATAGAATATCCCATCAGAAATGTCAATAGATGCATAAAGTTTTTGTGTAAAACTCACGAATCCGCCGCCGCAGAATTGTATAATATCCCAACATCGGCAGATCACACAATTTTCATTTCATTCTGGGGAACCAATTTGGCACAAATTGTGCTGTTTTCGATGGCGACATTGCTATATTTTGTCGTTTTCATTCCTCTTCGGAGACGAAAATTTCACCCGGCAGAGGAAAATCCGCTTCGAAAGACGGCAGACAGAACACTCCCCCCATCCAAACAAAAAACCGTTTAACAAAATTATACCTTATATTTCGTAAAAAGTAAAGAGTCATACGCATTATTTGGTATATCTGCACAAGAATTCACCAGAAACTTTGTAACACTCTACAAAAATTATGGCGGTACTTTTTGCTTTTTTTGGATGCAACGGCATCTTCCCTGCACATCTCTGCAAGGACGAAAAAGAGCAACGCACTGCACAACATAGGCAATACGCTGCTCTTCTCAAAACCGCAGGAAACTCCGTGCGGTTTATCTTTTTGTAACGTTCAGCGGCTGGGATTTATACCAGCTTGATGATTGCCATTTCAGCGGCATCACCGCGGCGGGGGCCGATCTTTACGATCTGTGTATAACCACCCTTGCGGTCAGCATACTTCGGTGCAATTTCATCAAAGAGCTTCTTGGCAACGCTCTCCTTGGTCACATATGCCATTACCTGGCGCTTTGCATGCAGATCATCCGACTTTGCGATTGTGATCATCTTTTCCGCAACTGCACGTACTTCTTTCGCACGAGTGACAGTTGTTTCAATCTGACCGTTTTCCAGCAGGAATGTTACCATTCCACGCAGCATCGCTTTTCTATGGTCAGTCGGTCTGCCCAGTTTTCTGGTACCCGGCATTGTTCTTCACTCCTTTTCGTAGTTCCGGCGGCACACAGCGGTGCACTGCCGGTTTTATCTTCACGACTCAAGTTGGTTCTCAGTCTTCCTCACTGGCGAGGTCAAAGCCCAGAGACTGGAGCTTTTCCCGCACTTCATCAAAGGACTTTTTGCCCAGGTTGCGCACCTTCAGCATTTCTTCCTCTGACTTATTGATCAAATCGTCTACGGTGTTAATTCCCGCACGCTTTAAGCAGTTGAAGGACCGTACCGACAAGTCAAGTTCCTCAATGGTCATCTCAAGGATTTTTTCTTTGCCCTTATCGTCCTTTTCTACAAGAACTTCCGCTATGCTTGCCTCATCTGAGAGATCAATAAATAGTTTCAGATGCTCGTTGAGGAGATTGGCTGCCTGTGAGATGGCTTCCTTTGCGGAGATGGTACCGTCGGTCCATACTTCCAGTGTCAGTTTGTCATAGTCTGTCACCTGACCGAGACGGGTATCCTCTACCTGATAGTTCACCTTCAGCACAGGGGTATAGATACTATCGACCGCAATGACATCGATCGGTGTATTCATCATCTGCTTGTTCCGTTCGGCGGAAACATAGCCTCTGCCGCGGTCAATGACGATTTCCATATAGAGCTTTGCGCCCTTACCCAGTGTTGCGATATGCATACCAGGATCGAGGATGTTTACCTCTGAATCTGTCTTAATATCACCGGCAGTTACCTCGCATTCGCCTTCTGCCTCGATGCAGACGGTTTTCGGGCCATCTCCATAGAGCTTTGCAGTCAGGCCCTTGAGGCTGAGGATAATTTCCGTTACGTCCTCTTTCACACCGGGGATCGTGCTCAATTCATGGTGTACGCCATCAATTTTCACGGAATTGACTGCTACACCGGGCAATGAGGAGAGCAGTACACGACGCAGACTGTTTCCAAGGGTGATACCATAGCCTCGCTCCAACGGTGCCAATACAAATTTACCGTATTTTCCGTCGCTGCGCAGTTCCACTGTGTCAAGTTCCGGCTTTTCAATCTTCTCCAGCATAAAAACACCCTCCTATGCTTGGTAGCTTCGTCTGTGGTTTGTTTCCAATGTTCCTGACGTGCAGTGATTACTTGGAGTACAGCTCGACGATCAGGTGTGCTGCAACTTCGTAGTCCAGATCTTCCGGCTTTGCCAGGCGGATTACCTTAGCCGAGAAATGTTCCTTGTCTGCTTCGAGCCATACCGGAACTGTGCGGTCTGCGGTCTGCTCTACAACATCCTTGAACTTGTCACTGGTACGGCTGCCTTCACACAGTGCGATCACGTCGCCTTCCTTTACACGATAAGACGGAATGTTTACCGGCTTGCCGTTTACAGTGAAGTGGCGGTGTGTTACCAGCTGTCTTGCTTCTCTCCGTGTCAGTGCCAGACCCATGCGGAATACAACACTGTCCAGACGGGATTCCAGACAAGCGACCAGGTTGTCACCAGCCTTGCCTTCCATCTTGGATGCGATTTCAAACAGGTGATAGAACTGCTTTTCGCCTACGCCGTAGATGAACTTCAGCTTCTGCTTTTCTTTCAGCTGCATGCCATATTCGGAAACCTTTCTCCGGCTGTTTGCGCCCGGATTCCGGTTGGACTGCTTTGCAACGCCCATAACCATCGGGCTGATGCCCAGATAGCGGCATCTCTTGAGAATCGGTTCTCTGCTTACTGCCATAATATATTACACCTCCTGAAATTTCGATTAGACACGACGTCTCTTCGGCGGACGGCATCCATTGTGCGGAATCGGCGTTACATCCTTGATCATCTTAACTTCCAGACCTACTGTCTGCAAAGCGCGGATAGCTGCCTCACGGCCGGATCCCGGTCCCTTTACGTATACTTCTACCGACTTCAGACCATGCTCCATTGCTGCCTTTGCTGCAGTTTCAGCTGCAGTCTGTGCTGCGAACGGTGTGGATTTTCTGGAACCACGGAAGCCCAGTCCGCCGGAACTTGCCCATGAAATGGCATTGCCCTGTGTATCGGTGATGGTAACGATTGTGTTGTTGAATGTAGACTGAATGTGTACAGCGCCGTTTTCGATATTCTTGCGCTCTCTGCGGCGGCGAACAACAACCTTTTTGCCTTTCTGCTGTGCCAAAACGAAAACCCTCCCTTACTTCTTCTTGTTTGCGATGGTCTTTACCGGACCCTTGCGCGTTCTTGCGTTTGTCTTCGTCCGCTGGCCTCTTACCGGCAGACCCTTCCGATGACGTACGCCACGGTAGCAGCCGATTTCCACCAGTCTCTTGATGTTCAGGGCTACTTCACGGCGGAGGTCACCCTCAACCACGCAGTGCTTATCAATATAGTCACGCAGCTTTGCTACGTCCTCTTCGGACAGATCCTTTACGCGGACATCCGGATTTACGCCGGTACCAGCCAGAATCTCATCTGCTGTGCTGCGGCCGATTCCGTAGATATAAGTCAGACCGATTTCAATCCGCTTATTCTTCGGAAGGTCTACACCTGCTATTCTTGCCATTCTTCCTGCACCTCCATATTTCAAAAATCACGGGCTTAGCCCTGGCGCTGCTTATGCTTCGGATTTTCGCAGATTACCATTACTTTGCCTTTACGCTTAATTACCTTGCATTTTTCGCAAATCGGCTTTACGGAAGGTCTTACTTTCATTGCAACTGTCCTCCTTCTCGGAACAACTGTGCAGCCGGCCCTTGCGCCGTCTGCAAATTTACATTACTTGGCTCTCCAAGTGATTCTGCCTTTGGTCAGATCATAGGGTGACATCTCTACGGTCACTTTGTCGCCGGGCACGATGCGAATGTAGTTCATCCGCAGCTTTCCGGAAACATGTGCCAGGATGGTGTGCTTGTTCTGGAGTTCTACCTTAAACATTGCATTGGGCAGAGATTCCAGAACTACGCCCTCGACCTCGATTACGTCTTGTTTTGACAATTTGATAACCTCCCCGATCGGGTTATTCCGGTGCGTTCCCGTCCGGGCACGGCACCTGATATTGTTTCAACGCATTTCTTAGCTTTTTGTCCGTCGCGTCTTCCAGGGAGACGAAGGATTTCGTCCCCTGCAAGTGCCGGATGTTTTTCCGTTTCGGCGCGGAGAGCTTCCGGCGTTTTCCGTCTGCAATTTCGGCAAAGCCGTCCTCTACAGACAGTACCACAAAGAATCCGCCCCGATCCCGGCCGGCAAGCGCCCGGACCACCAGACCTCTTGTCAGTTCCATGGAACCTCCTCTGTTTACGGCCTGGTCAGAATCACCGGGCCATCCTGCGTTACTGCAATTTCGTGTTCGAAATGCGCCGCAGGGGAGCCGCTGCGAGTCACGACGGTCCAGCCGTCACTGAGGACACGGACAGCATCGCCCTTTCCGTTGATCATGGGTTCAATGCAGAACGTCATGCCGGGAACAAGACGCAGACCGTGACCTGGCTTACCATAATTCGGCACTTCCGGATCCTCGTGCATCTCCCGCCCGATTCCGTGACCGCAGTATTCCCGCACGATCCCGTATCCCCGGGATCCGCAGTATTCTTCTACGGTGTGAGACACATCTCCCAGCCGTGCGCCGGCCTTTGCTGCTGCAATTGCCGCATACAGGCTGTCCTGCGTTACTTTCAGCAGGTCTGCCTTTTCCTCGGAGATGTCGCCCACTGCAAATGTATAGGCGGTGTCGCCCACGAAGCCATCAAAGGTAGCCCCTACATCCACACTGACGATATCACCCTCCCGGATCACGCGCCGGTTGCTGGGAATACCGTGAATCACTTCTTCATTGATTGAAATGCAGGCGCTGGCCGGAAAACCGCCGTAGCCGAGAAATGTCGGAACGGCACCGCAGCTTACGATAAATTCATGAATGGAACGATCCAGCTGCTTTGTAGTCATGCCGGGGTGCATTACCTTTCCGGCGTGTTCCAGCGCACGGGCTGCAATTCTGCCCGCTTCCCGCAATTTCAAGAGATCAGATTTAGATTTAATTGTAACACTCATTTTACGCCCACTGCCTTCAAAGTCAATGCTGTGGTATCCGCAACCTCTTCCTGTCCGATGACAGTTTCGAGCTTGCCCTGCTTTTCATAATATGCCTTCAGTGGTTCAGTGGTTTTGTGATAGGTTGCCAGACGATCCAGAACTGTTTCCGGCCGGTCATCCTTGCGGATGATGGTTTTGCCGCCGCACTTGTCACAAACGCCCTCTGCCTTTGTGGGCTTGAACTGAATGTGATAGGTTGCGCCGCAGTCTTCGCAGACTCTTCTGCCGGACACGCGCTTTTGAATCGTTTCATCCGGAACGAAGATCTCCAGTACCTTGTCGATCTTCACGCCCATTTCGTCCAGAGCCTCTGCCTGGGGCACGCTCCGGGGAAAGCCGTCCAGAATGAATCCTGCCTTGCAGTCATCCTGTGCGATGCGCTCTTTCAGAATTCCGATGACGATGTCATCAGAAACCAGTGCACCGCTGTCCATAGCGGCCTTTGCCTTTACCCCATATTCTGTACCGTTGCGTACGGCTTCCCGCAGCATATTGCCGGTAGAGATCTGAGGAATCTGCAGTGCCTGAGAAATGACTTCTGCCTGAGTGCCCTTGCCGGCACCCGGTGCGCCTAAGAGAATCAAATTCATAAGAATGGTCCTCCTTCTTATTCGAGGAAGCCCTTATGATGACGCATCATCATTTCAGACTCCAGAGTGCGGACAGTTTCCAATGCAACGCTGACAACGATCAGGATCGTTGTACCACCCATTGCCAGAGAGCCCAGGTTGCTGTCGAACCAGGTCAGGGCAATCGGGAAGATTGCGATAATTCCCAGGAAGAATGCGCCCACCAGAGTGATCTTTGAGAGAACACGCTGAATGTAGTCAGAGGTAGGCTTGCCGGGACGGATGCCCGGGATACCGCCGTTGTTCTGACGGAGATTGTTGGCAATTTCAATCGGATTGTACTGCATTGCAACATAGAAGTAGTTAAATGCAATGATCAGGATGAAATATACCAGCGCATAAGTCCAGGTTCTGGTGTTAAAGAAATTGATGAATCCATTATAGAAGTTCTGCCAGAAGCCTGACGGTTCCTGATAAACCGGCTTAAACAGGCTGATTGTGCTGGGCAGAGACATAAAGGACATCGCAAAGATGATCGGCATAACGCCGCTCATGCAAACCTTTACCGGAATGTGTGTGGACTGGCCGCCGTACTGCTTTCTGCCCACAACCCGCTTTGCATACTGAATCGGAATCCGGCGCTCTGCTGCGTTCATGAAGACGATAAAGCCGATCATGACAATAAACAGAACCAGAACACCCAGGCTCTCGAAGAAGTAACGCTGCGGATTTTCTACAATCAGTTCACCCAGTGTACCTGCCATAACCGGGAATCTAGCCAGAATACCGGCGAACAGGAGCATGGAGATACCGTTTCCGATACCCTTGTCATTGATCTGGTTGCCCATCCAAACGACAATGGAAGTACCGGCGATAAAGGAAAGAATAATAACAAATGCAATAAAGACGTCGACTGCTTTCGAAGCAGTACCAAATACCTCTGCGCTGGTCTGTACCGCATCCATCTGATTTTTCAGTGTCAGATAGTATGCGAATGACATAAACGCGGACAGCGCCAGAGAAACAGCGGCTGTAATTTTGTTTAGCTTTTTCTGTCCTTCTTCGCCCTCATCCCGCATCCGTTCCAGCGGCGGCAGCGCATACGTCAGCAGCTGCATGATAATGGATGCATTGATGTATGGTGTGATAGACAGGGAAAATACGGTAGCCTGGGAAAGCGCACCACCGGTAATGATATCCAGATATTCCAGGAAGTTACCACCGGTTGCGTTTGATTCCATCCAGGTGCTGACAGTTGAAGTGTCCAGAAACGGAACGACAACAGCACCGCCGAGACGGAATACCAGGAGCATGAGTAATGTGTACAGGAGTTTTTTCCGGATTTCCGGGATGCTGAAAGCATCTCTCAACGTCTTAAACACGTTACATCACCTCTGCTTTTCCGCCAGCCTTTTCAATTTTTTCAGCTGCGCTCTTTGTGAACTTTGCAGCCTTAACAGTCAGCTTAGTTGTCAGCTCACCGTTGCCGAGTACCTTTACACCGTCGCAGGTCTTCTTGATCAGACCAGCGGCCTTCAGCAGCTCTGCGTCAACAACAGTATCTTCTGTGAACTGATTCAGGTCGGAAACGTTTACAATTGCATATTCCTTTGCAAAGATGTTGTTAAAACCTCTCTTCGGAATACGTCTGGTCAGAGGCATCTGACCGCCTTCAAAACCGATTCTTACGCCGCCGCCGCTGCGGGCATTCTGACCCTTGTGGCCCTTGCCTGCAGTCTTGCCGTTACCGGAGCCGTGACCACGGCCAATTCTCTTGACTTCCTTAGTGGAGCCTGCTGCCGGAGACAATTCGTGAAGCTTCATGCTATGTGCACCTCCTTAGATTTTATCTTATGCTTCTGTAACCTCTACGAGGTGAGAAATTTTCTGAATCTTGCCGAGGGTAGCCTCATTTTCAGGCTGTACGCTGACATCGCCGACCTTTTTGAGACCCAGCGAATTTGCTGTAGCAATCTGATCCTTCTTGCGACCGATCAGGCTTTTTACGAGCTTGATTTCCTTTGCCATTTCGCACCCTCCTTATTTGTAGATTTCTTTCACAGACTTGCCTCTCTTTTCAGCAACTTCTGCTGCTGTTGTGCAGGATGCCAGTCCGTTGATGGTTGCACGTACCACATTGCACGGATTGTTAGAGCGCAGTGACTTGGTACGGATATCCTTGATGCCTGCTACTTCAATGACTGCACGAACCGGGCCGCCGGCGATAACACCGGTACCGGGAGCAGCCGGCTTCATCAGAACTTCGCCTGCGCCGAACTTTCCGACGATTTCGTGCGGAATGCTGGTGCCCTTCAGCGGAATCTGAATGAGATTCTTCTTGGCATCTTCGATGCCCTTGCGGATTGCGTCCGGTACTTCACCGGATTTTCCCAGACCAAAGCCTACGATGCCGTTGCCGTCGCCTACTACTACCAGTGCAGCAAACTTCATGATACGGCCGCCCTTAACGGTCTTGGATACTCGGTTAATGGAAACGACCTTTTCAGCCAGTTCCAGTCCCTGCGGATCAATTTTAGCCAAAGTAATACCTCCCTTGTTTAGAACTTCAGTCCGTTCTCACGGGCACCGTCAGCCAATTCCTTGACTCTGCCGTGATACAGGTAGCCGCCTCTGTCGAATACAACGTCTGTAATGTTCTTTTCCAGTGCGCGCTTTGCAATCATTTCGCCAACCTTGCGTGCGCCTTCTGCATTGCCGCCGGCACCTTCAAATGCCTTATCCATGCTGGATGCGGATGCCAGTGTTACACCGTTTACATCGTCGATCAGCTGTGCATAAATGTGCTTGGTAGAACGATATACGCACAGACGCGGGCGCTCAGGAGTACCGGAGATCTTCGACCGAACTCTTGCGTGTCTTTTTGCTCTGGCTTTTTTGCTATCCATCTTTTTAATCATAGCGGTTTACTCCTTTCCGAATTACTTCTTGCCCTTGCCGGCCTTACCTTCCTTGCGGATGATACGCTCGTCAACATAGTGGATGCCCTTGCCCTTATACGGCTCCGGCGGGCGCTTTTCCCGGACTTCTGCTGCAAACTGGCCTACCTTCTGCTTGTCGATACCGCTTACAACAATGGTATTCGGCTGCGGAACGTCCAGCTTGATGTCATCGTTCTCAGAAACGATAACCTGATGAGAATAGCCCAGGTTCATAACTACGTCCTTGCCCTTCTTGGCAGCACGATAGCCGACACCTTCAATGATCAGGGTCTTGGAGTAACCGTTGGTTACACCTTCTACCATATTTTCAATCAGTGTTCTGGTCAGTCCGTGGAGAGATCTGTGCTCCTTGTCGTCGCTCGGACGAGTAACTGTTACTACGCCGTCTGCGATTTCAATGCCCAGCTCCTTGGAAAACTGTCTTGTCAGTGTGCCCTTTGCGCCCTTTACGGTGACAAAGTTATCTTCGCACTTTACTTCAACGCCGGCAGGAACACTAATCGGTTTTTTTCCTATTCTTGACATAATCCCGTGTCCTCCTTACCAAACGAATGCTAAGACTTCGCCGCCGACATTCAGCTCACGAGCCTTCTTGTCTGTCATAATGCCCTTTGAGGTAGAAACAATTGCAATGCCCAGTCCCTTGCGTACCTTCGGCATATCTTCACAGCTGGAATAAATCCGCAGACCCGGCTTGGATACCCGGCGCAGACCGGTGATAACCGGAGAGCGGCTGTCTGTATATTTCAGTGTGATGCGGATCACGCCCTGCTTGCCGTCTTCAATAACCTGAAAGCCCTTGATATAACCTTCATCCAACAGAATCTGTGTGATGGCCTTCTTTACATTGGAAGCGGGAACGTCAACCGTGGCGTGCCGTGCGGAACTCGCATTACGAATTCTTGTCAGAATGTCTGCTATTGTATCTGTAATCTGCATGCCAATGACCTCCTTTTCGTAACTCCTCTTTACCAGCTTGCTTTCTTCACGCCCGGAATCTTGCCCTCATGTGCCAGTTCACGGAAGCATACACGGCAGATGCCGAACTTTCTCAGGTATGCGTGGGGTCTTCCGCAGATCTTGCAACGGGTATAACCGCGTGTGGAAAACTTGGGAGTTTTTTGCTGCTTTAATTTCATTGCCTTTTTTGCCATGATCGTTTTTCCTCCCTGTTTACTTTGCAAACGGTGCGCCGAGCAGTGTCAGCAGTTCCTTTGCTTCTTCATCGGTCTGTGCGGTAGTGATAAAGTTAATATCCATACCTCTTACCTTATCGATCTTATCGTACTCGATTTCCGGGAAAATCAGCTGTTCCTTAATACCGGTAGAGTAGTTGCCCTTACCGTCAAAGGAGTTGCCATTGATGCCGCGGAAGTCACGTACACGGGGGAAGCTTACATTAAACAGCTTGTATACAAATTCGTACATCTTTTCGCCGCGCAGGGTTACTTTTACGCCGATGGGCATACCCTCACGGAGCTTAAAGTTAGCAACCGACTTCTTTGCTCTGCAAACAACCGGCTTCTGACCGGTGATTGCTGCCAGATCTGTCATGATCGCATCGATTACCTTTGCGTTATCCTTTGCTTCGCCGGCTGCTACGTTTACAACAACCTTGTCCAGCTTCGGGATCTGCATGACATTTTCATAGCCGAACTTCTTCATCATTGCAGGAGCAACGGTGCTATTGTAGTACTCTTTCAGTGTAGACATATCGTCGTTTCTCCTTTACTCAAATGATTTGCCGCACTTCTTGCAGACACGCAGCTTCTTGCCGTCCTCTACGACGTGGCCGACTCTGGTCGGCTGATCGCACTTCGGGCAAACCAGCTGTACCTTGTCTGCATAGATTGCAGATTCGGTCTCAACGATTCCGCCGACCTGGCCCATACGTGTGGGCTTTACGTGCTTGGTTACGACGTTGAAGCCTTCTACGATGACCTTGCCTTCCTTCGGGCTGACTGCTACGACCTTACCGGTCTTTCTGCCCTTGGATTTATCCTTCGGATCGTTGTACTGATATTCATCCTTACCGGTCAGCAGGATTACGGTGTCGCCTGTTTTTACATGAACTTTACTCATCTTGGCACCTCCACCTTACAGAACTTCCGGTGCGAGGCTCAGGATCTTCATATAATCCTTATCACGGAGCTCTCTTGCTACCGGCCCAAAAATACGAGTACCCTTGGGGTTTTTGTCATCACGGATAATAACAGCAGCGTTCTCATCGAACCGGATGTAGGTTCCGTCTTCTCTGCGCAGACCCTTTACCGAACGGACGATAACTGCCTTGACTACATCGCCCTTCTTTACAACGCCGCCGGGTGTTGCTTTCTTAACAGATGCAACAACGACATCGCCGATATTTGCATATCTTCTGCGAGTGCCGCCCAGAACTCTGATGCACATCAGTTCTTTCGCACCGGTGTTATCCGCAACCTTCAAATAAGACTGCATCTGAATCACAGCGAGTTCCTCCTTTCAGAAGCGCTTTCTTTTTTCAAAAGCGGTTTCTGTTTTCTATACTCTTTTCCGATTTACTTAGCCTTTTCAATGATTTCGACTACGCGCCATCTCTTATCCTTGGACAGCGGGCGAGTTTCCATCACTTCAACACGATCGCCGACCTTGCATGCGTTGTTTTCATCATGCGCCTTCAGACGGACGGTTCTCTTAACGATCTTCTTATACAGCGGGTGTTTTACATTGTCGATGATTGCTACAACAACAGTCTTATCCATCTTGTCGCTGACAACTCTGCCGACTCTGGTTTTTCTCAAATTTCTTTCAGCCACAGTAAAACCCTCCTCCTTACTGCTGTGCAGACAGTTCCGCAGAGCGGATTGCAGTCTTCACACGTGCAATATCTTTCTTTACAGCCTGGATACGAGCAGTGTTCTCCAGCTGATTTGCTGCGAGCTGGAAACGAAGTGCGAAGAGTTCTTCCTTCAGGCTATCCAGCTTTGCATTCAGCTCTTCTACCGGCATGCTTTTAACTTCGGTTGCTTTCATTACTGCTCGCCTCCTTTTTCAGCCTTTACAAACTTACACTTAATCGGCAGCTTGTGCATAGCCAGACGCATTGCTTCCCGTGCGGTTTCTTCCGGCACGCCTGCGATTTCGAACAGTACTCTGCCCGGCTTAACTACAGCTACCCAATATTCGGGTGCGCCCTTACCGGAACCCATACGAGTGCCGGCCGGCTTCTTGGTGACCGGCTTATCCGGGAAGATCTTGATCCATACCTGACCGCCACGCTTGATGTAACGAGTCATTGCGATACGAGCTGCCTCGATCTGGTTGGAAGTGATCCATGCCGGCTCCAGTGCCTGGATACCGTACTCACCATTGCTTACAAAATTACCTCTGGTTGCTTTACCCGTCATACGTCCTCTGTGAACGCGGCGGTATTTTACTCTCTTAGGAAGCAGCATTACTGGTTACCTCCTTCTCTTCTGGCATCACGACGGAAGTTGCCGCCGTTTCTGCGGTCACCGTTCCGGTTATCCCGGCGCCGTCTGTCATCGCGGCCGCCGCGGTTATTATCCCGGGACTTTCTCTCTACCTTTTCTCTCTGTGCAGCTGCCTTTGCAGCGTCACCCTTGAGAACTTCGCCCTTATAGATCCATACCTTTACACCGATACGGCCATAAGTGGTGTGTGCTTCTGCAAAACCATAGTCGATATCAGCGCGGATGGTCTGAAGCGGAATGGTACCTTCGTGATAGCTTTCGGAACGAGCGATTTCAGCGCCGCCCAGTCTGCCGGAAACCTTTGTCTTGATACCCTTTGCGCCCAGACGCATAGTTCTGCCGATAGACTGCTTCATTGCACGGCGGAAGGAAATACGGTTTTCCAGATCCAGTGCAATCTTTTCAGCTACCAGCTGTGCGTCCATATCCGGCTGCTTTACTTCTACGATATTAACATATACCTGCTTGTTCAGCATTTTTTCCAGCTGTGCACGCAGTTTTTCGATTTCTGCACCGCCGCGGCCGATTACAACGCCCGGCTTTGCGCAGTGGATGTGGATTCTTACTTTATCTGCGAAACGCTCGATTTCAATCTTCGGAACGCCTGCTGCATACAGGTTCTTCTTAATGAACTTACGAACGTTGTAATCTTCTACCAGCGTATCGCCGAAGTCAGACTTATTCGCAAACCAGCGGGAATCCCAATCTTTAATGACGCCGACACGGAGACCGTGCGGATTAACCTTCTGGCCCATAACTCAACCTCCTGGGATTATTCTTCTTCTTTCAGAACAATGGTGATGTGTGAAGTTCTCTTCAAAATGCGATAGGCTCTGCCCTGTGCTCTCGGCATGATCCGCTTCATGGTCGGACCCGGTGTTACGAAGCACTCCGCAACATAAAGATTATCCTTGTTCATGCTGTGATTGTTTTCTGCATTTGCAATTGCGGACTTCAAAAGCTTTTCCAGCAACGGGCTGGCTGCCTTCGGAGTGAGGTCCAGAGTTGCCAGTGCGATATCCACAGGCTTGTTACGAATCAGATCCAGAACGATCTGCACCTTGCGAGGTGAAATGCGGGCATTTCTCAGATATGCTCTTGCTTCCATGTGATCTCCTCCTTCCGCTTACTTTCCGTTATTGGATGTCTTTGAACCAGCGTGACCCTTAAAGGTTCTTGTCGGTGCGAATTCACCCAGCTTGTGTCCTACCATATCCTCTGTGACATATACCGGAACGTGCTTGCGGCCGTCATGCACAGCGATTGTGTGGCCAACGAAATCCGGGAAAATGGTAGAAGAACGGCTCCATGTCTTGAGCACCTTCTTCTCTCCGGCTTCGTTCATTGCCTGTACGCGCTTGAGGAGGACTTCCTGGACGTAAGGTCCCTTTTTGATACTTCTGCTCATGAGATTGTTCCTCCTTTCCCTTATCTGCCGTTGCGGCGCTTAACGATATACTTATCGGATGCCTTGTGCTTTGCACGTGTCTTATAACCCAGTGCAGGCTTGCCCCACGGAGTAACAGGACCCGGACGTCCGATCGGAGACTTACCTTCACCACCACCGTGCGGGTGATCGTTCGGGTTCATAACAGAACCTCTGACAGTCGGTCTCCAGCCCTTGTTTCTTATGCGGCCTGCTTTACCGTAGTGTACGTTTTCGTGGTCGATGTTAGAAACCTGACCGATAGATGCGCGGCAGTCGATCGGCACTTTTCTCATTTCGCCGGAGGGCAGACGGATCAGTGCATATGCGCCTTCCTTACCCATCAGCTGTGCCATGTTGCCTGCGCTGCGGACCAGCTGTGCGCCCTTACCCGGATACAGCTCAACTGCGTGGATAAAAGTACCAACCGGAATATCAACGAGCTTCAGTGCGTTGCCCGGCTTGATGTCTGCATCAGAGCCAGAACGAACAGTGTCGCCTACCTTCAGGCCTTCTGCTGCCAGAATATAACGCTTTTCGCCGTCTTCATACTGTACCAGGGCGATAAATGCGCTTCTGTTCGGATCATATTCCAGTGTCAGAACAGTTGCATTCATGCCGTCCTTGTTCCGCTTAAAGTCGATGACACGATACTTTCTGCGGTTTCCGCCGCCTCTGTGGCGAACGGTAATTCTGCCGTAGCTGTTGCGGCCCGAGTTCTTCTTCAGCGGCTCGAGCAGGCTCTTCTCCGGCTTTACCTTCGACAGACCCGAATAATCCGTTACAGTCATATTTCTGCGGGACGGGGTCGTCGGCTTATAGGTCTTAATGGCCATTCTTTTCACTCCTCATAAAATGCCAGATTTGCGGGAGCATTACTCCCATACCTGTTACAGACCAGTTGCTGTAACGATTAGAACATACCGTCGAAGAATTCGATGGTACCCTTGCGCTTCTTGCCGTCCTTATCTGCGGTCGGCTCCGGATTGATGGTGATAACTGCCTTCTTGAAATCCGGGCGCTTGCCTTCGTTGCGGCCCATGCGCTTTGTGTGACCGGTGCAGTTTACGGTGTTTACCTTCAGTACCTGTACCTGAAACAGTTCTTCTGCTGCCTTTGCAATCTCGACCTTGTTTGCATCTTTTGCAACCTTAAAGGTGTATTTGCCTGTGGCCATATCGTCTACGCTGCGTTCGGTGATAACCGGCTTCAGAATGATATCCTGTGCTGTTTTCACTTTGCATACACCTCCTCGAGTTTTGCGACAGCATCCTGAGAAACGATGAACTTGTCATAGTTCAGAATGTCATATACATTCAGGGTGTTGACAGCAGCTGTCTTCACGCCTGGGATATTTGCTGCACTCTTTACGACCTTCTGGTCTGCTGCTGCAGTTACCAGCAGAGCCTTGCCCTCTACGTTCAGTGCCTTCAGCATTGCAACGATGGTCTTTGTCTTGTAGTCTTCCACCTGCAGGCTGTCCAGAACGATCATGTTCTGATCCTGTACCTTTGTGGAAAGTGCAGACTTCATAGCAAGTTTTCTTGTCTTCTTTGTCAGGGAGTACCGATAGCTTCTCGGCTTCGGTCCCAGTGCCACACCGCCGTGTGTCCACTGCGGAGCGCGGATGGAGCCCTGTCTTGCGTGACCGGTACCCTTCTGTCTCCACGGCTTTCTGCCGCCGCCTGCTACTTCAGTACGGGTCAGAGTGGACTGTGTGCCCTGGCGCTGATTTGCAAGATAGTTTACTACCATTGCATGCATCACTGCCTCGTTCGGCGTAACTGCGAAAACCGCATCCGAAAGTTCTGTCTCAGACACCTGCTGGCCTGCCATATTAAATACTGCAATCTTTGCCATTGATGTTTCCTCCTTCCTTTACGCCTTCACGCTGTCGGTGATGACAACGATTCCGCCCTTTGCGCCCGGGATTGCGCCCTTGACTGCGATAAGATTATTTTCACTATCGACCTTCACAATCTCCAGGTTCTGAACGGTTACCTTTTCAGCACCCATGTGACCTGCCATGCCCTTGCCCTTATAGATACGAGACGGAGAGGAGCAGGCACCCATGGAACCAGCCTGACGATGAACCGGGCCGGTACCGTGTGTTTCTTTCAGTCTGTGCTGATTGTGACGCTTGATCGCACCGGCAAAGCCCTTACCCTTGCTGGTACCGCTGACATCGACGACGTCACCTACTGCAAATGTATCTGCCTTGATTACGTCGCCGACATTCAGGGCAGCGCAGTCAGCCAGACGGAATTCCTTCAGTGTCTTCTTTGCAGCGACATCAGCCTTTGCAAAGTGACCCTGCATCGGCTTTGTCACATGCTTTGCTGTGATATCGCCGTAGCCGATCTGTACAGACTCATAGCCGTCGTTTTCTGTTGTCTTCTTCTGAATAACAACGCACGGGCCGGCTTCTACTACAGTTACCGGAATTACCTTTCCGGATTCGTCGAAAATCTGCGTCATGCCGATCTTCTTGCCGATAATAGCCTTTTGCATTTTGATTTCCTCCTAGTGGTTATTGGTTGACAGCTTCCTGTCAACATGACCGGCGGCATGCCTGCCGCCGCGGTGGCTTTCCACCGCCTGTGCGGATTTTTAAGTTCCGCGTTCAAGATCTTACTTGAGTTCCATTACGATGTCTACGCCTGCCGGAATTTCCAGCTTCTGAAGAGCCTCAGTGGTCTTCTGTGTCGGACGGATTACATCGATCAGTCTCTTATGGGTACGACGCTCGAACTGCTCACGGCTGTCCTTGTACTTGTGTGTTGCACGCAGGATAGTGATGATCTCCTTATCGGTCGGGAGCGGGATCGGACCCGAAACCTGAGAACCGCTTCTCTTTGCAGCTTCTACAATCTTCGCTGCTGCTGCGTCAACAGTCGCATGCTCATAACCCTTGATCTTGATTCTGATTTTTTCGTTGACTGCCATTCTTTTCGCCTCCTTTGCATTCTGGGGGCCGGAGGTTGTCCTCCGTCAGGATCTCCCACGCTGCCGGGTGTTCCGGCGCGCGGCTATAAAAATAACTCGTAAACCAAATGTATGGTTCCGAGCTCCATGCAGACAGCAGTACTCTCCTGCACAGCATACGCCATGCCGGAAAATGTACACCTACCGTGTCTGTATCCTGATTCGCCCGGTTTTGAAATCGGACATACTCCATGAAAATTCCCCGGCATACCGCCGGCAACCTTTCACTTCAACGCATATCTATTGCAATCACGCTTGTATATTCTAACACACTTTCCGAAGAATTGCAAGAGGTTTTGCTCATTTTCCGCATTTTATATTGTAAATTTTTTGTAAACCGAAAGAAATATTCTCTTCGAACTTGCTCTTTCCGAAATTTTGCATTTTTTTACAAGATCTCTTGTATTTTATCACGCATTGTGGTATAATAAAAAACACTTGTATTGTTTGTTTATTTGGATACGTTTTATATGGGCACAAAGCACAGCTGCAACTGCACAAAAATTGCGCATATACCTTTTATATAGCACAATTCGCACTGTACAAGAGGGAACAACAGTTTTTTGTGCCTTTTGACAGAACAGACAAACCGACCGATATTGTCATTTTTTGAAAGAAAGGAACGGAGATACCTGCATCATGAAAATCCACCGGTGCAGACACTCCAACGTAAATTTTATGACTTATACAGAAGCAAAACAGTATTTGACCGCACACGGCCAGGAGCATCTGCTCCGGTTTTATGACACTCTGACTGTATCCCAGCAGCAGCATCTGCTGGAGCAGATCAGCGCCCTGCGGCTGGAACGCCCCCAATTTCAGGACCGCAACGCCCTTGTGCAAAAACGGGGAAAATTTGCGCCACTGGGCGCGCTGACACAGGAAGAAATGCAGAACAAAAAAGCAGAATACCGTAAAATCGGCATTCAGGCCATCCGTAACGGCAAGGTAGGCGCTGTGCTTCTGGCCGGCGGCCAGGGCTCCCGTCTGGGATTTGATCACCCGAAAGGCATGTTTAACATGGGAAAGACCAGAGACCTGTATATTTTTCAGTGTCTCATTGAAAATCTGCTCCGCGTCACACGGGAGGCGGAGGCCTTTGTTCCCCTGATGATCATGACCAGCGTGCAGAATGACGCGGAAACCCGTGCTTTTCTGAAAGAGCATCACTATTTCGGCTACAGCGCGGACAACGTCCACTTCTTCCAGCAGGAAACCGAACCTGCGGTAGATGAAGCCGGCAAAATTCTGATGAACGCCCCGGATCAGATCGTCCTCAGCCCCAACGGAAACGGCGGATGGTTCTCTTCCATGCAGCGCGCCGGTCTGCTGGATCCCATCGGAAAAACCGGCATGGAATGGCTGAATGTCTTTGCCGTAGACAATGTGCTCCAGCAGATTGCCGACCCGGTATTCCTGGGAGCCACCATTGACTCTGGCTGTGCATCCGGGGGAAAGGTTGTCAGCAAGGCTGCACCGGACGAGCGTGTCGGCGTGCTCTGCCTGGAGGACGGCAAGCCTTCTATTGTAGAGTATTACGAAATGACAGAGGAAATGCGCACACGGCGCAATGCAGACGGCACACTTGCCTACCGCTTCGGCGTTATCCTGAACTATCTGTTCCGGGTGGATTCGCTGATGCACACACTCGGTTCTGATTTTCCGCTGCACATTGCCCACAAAAAGATTCCGCACCTGTCCCCGGACGGCACCCTGATCAAGCCCTCCCAGCCCAATGGCTACAAGTTCGAAACACTGGTGCTGGACATGGTGCACATGCAGGACAGCTGTCTGGCCTTTGAAGTAGAACGGGAAAAGGAATTCGCGCCGGTCAAGAATGCGGAGGGTGTAGACTCTGTGCAGACAGCACAGGCGCTCCTGGAGCAAAACGGCGTCATTCTCTGAGAAACAACAAAATTCTGAATATCAAAAGCCCCTGCGGCTTGACAAACGGCTTCCGGATTTTCCGGGAACCTGGTCAAGACCGCAAGGGCTTTTTTTGATTTTAGGCAATACCGCACAAAGAGCGTCTGGCGACTTTGTGCGGTATTGCCTTTATTTTACCGTATCTGCGGCCGGCTGACGGCCTTTCGCCTGCTTCATGCCCAGACGGAAGAGCAACCGCACCAGCGGCCCTGCGGCAAACAGCTGCCAGCAGAGCGCCATAGGGAAATTTTTCACAGTGGTCTCAATCCAAACCGCAATCACCTGTGCGCCGGGATGCTGAAACAGCACGGTTGCCGCCAGACTCATCAGCGGACACATGCAGACCACGGAAACCGCCGAAATTCCCAGCACCAGAAGAAAGGGATTGTCTTTTTCCGGGTTGACGATTTTCAGTGCGGCGCGCTTTGCCACCTTTCCCACCAGAAAAAAGTCCAGCAGAAAGGCCAGCACCGCCATAACCGGCAGTTCCCGGAGTGCATCCAGAAATACATGATTGGCCATGCCGCCGCAGTTCAGGGCAACATTATAGCAGATCATGGCGTACACCATGACGAGCACCATCATTCCCGTGAAAATCAGTTCCTGTACTTTTGTTTTTGGCATAAAAAAATCCTCCTGTTTTGATGATACAGCCTCTACCGGTTCATTCCGCAGTGCTTTTGCTGCACCGGCAGAAGTTTCGATAGCGTGTTGTTCGTTATCATCTCAGAAGGATGTGCGTTTCCAATTGTGAAGAGCCTCGCTCTCATACCTGCTATACAAGTATGATACCACAACTTTGACGCTTTGTCAAGCCGCTTTTTTTGCATTAAAGCAAAGGCGCATCTGCAAACGGACTGGTCAGGTGCACCGTCTGGCCGGTCTCCGGATCCGGAAACGTCACCGCAGTACAGTGCAGCATGTGCCGGGAATACGTCCGGGTGCTGCCGCCGTACAGATCATCCCCGGCCAGAGGAAACCCGATGCAGGCCATATGTACCCGAATCTGGTGGGTGCGCCCGGTTTCCAGTGTCAGAGAAACCAGGGTATATGCCTCGTTCCAGGACAGCGGCGTATAGTGCGTCACAGCCGGCTTTCCGTCCGGCCGGACACACCGCCGGATTACGGAGCCTTCCTCCCGGCCAATGGGTGCCGTAATCGTGCCGCCCTGTGTCAGCCTGCCGCACACCAGTGCCAGATAACGCTTCTGGATTTTCCCCTGGAGAAAGGCGGCGCAGTAGGCGGATTTTGCCGCCAGGCACAGGCCGCTGGTATCCCGGTCGAGGCGATAGACCGGGCGAAACGGCAGCCCCGGATACCCGGCTGCAAACACATTGGCCAGCGTGTCCTGGTGGTGTCCCTGAGACGGATGCACCGGCATGCCCGGCGGCTTGTCATAGACCACATAGTGTGCCGTCTCCCCTGCCACCGGCACCGGCTGTGCCGCCGGAACAACAGCGCCGGCGCCGGTTTCCGGTTCTGTCAGAACAATGTGATCTCCCGGCTTTACAAGGTCAACGGTTCGGATGGGCGCATCGTTGCAGCAGATGCCGCCGGGAGTATGTTTCAGTCGAACCAGAAGCCGCCGGGAAATTTGCTTTTCCCGGCGGAGATATTGTTCCAGTGTGCGGCACTCCCCGTCCTCTACCAGAAATTCCAGGGTCATACCGTTTTTTCTCCGTCTGCCGCAGCCTTCTTGTCCAGCACCAGACGGTACTGCTCCCGGAGCTGCATCATCCGGTCTGTGTCCGCGTCTGCAAATTCCTTTGCCAGCGCCCGGTTGTGCGCCCCCATCTGCTTGCGCAGCAGGCGGTTTTCGTCCAGCTGCCGGATGGCATCTGCGCAGGCGTTGACCATATCGCCCTTTAAGCAGAACGCCCCTTCTCCGGCCACTGCATAGGCTCTGGTTCCGTGGCTGCGCACGGTAATCAGCGGCAGCCCGGCCGCCATGGCCTCCAGCGCCGCAATGCCGCAGCCCTCCCGCCGGGACGGCATGCAGAAGATGTCCGCCGCCCCCAGCAGATCCGGAATATCCGTGCGGTAGCCCAGCAGATGCACCCGCTCCTGAAGCCGGAGATTGGCAATCAGCTTTTGCAGAAATGCCATATCCGGGCCTTCGCCGCAGATCACATAGTGGAGCTGTTCCATATCCCGGAGCCGCGCCATTGCCTGGAGCACAATCCGGAGCCGTTTCTGCATCCGCAGCGTGCCCACGGAGAGCAGCACTGTGGCATCCTCCGGAATCCGCAGCTCTGCCCGGACTTCATCCCGGCTGCGCGCCGGAATGGCATAGCGCTCATAATCCAGTCCCATATCCGGCAGTGAAATCACCGTCCTGGCGTGGAGGTGTTTTTTGGCATAGTTGCCGTCCTCCGGGCAAACGGTATACATCACCTGGGTGCAGCGGCTGTAGCGCCGTTCCAGAAAGCCGAATCCAAGCCGTTCCGGCAGCAGACAGCCCCGGTAAATCCGGAAGTCGTGAGCCGTATAAAAGGCCGGAATCCCCAGGTGCTCTGCCGCCCTTCTGCCGTAGATGCCGGCAATTGTCCCGTGACAGTGCACAAGCTCCGGTTTCAGTTCCTCCAGCAGCTGTTCCAGCTCCTGCCCGGCCTTCCGGTTCCGGCGAAAGGCATGGAGACTGTCGGTAAACGCAATATCATGCCAGACAAGCTGCGGAAACCGCTCTTCCAGCAGGTGCATTGCCTCCTGGGAAATATAGGGCTTTTCCAAGGGACAGGCCAGGTGAACCTCACAGCCCAGTGTCTGAAGCGCGGTCAGTTCCTGCGCCGTAAATTGTACCAATGTCGCTGCTGATGCAGCTGCAATTACTACACGTTTCATCTAATATTCCATGTCCTTTCCGCACAGAGCGTCTGTCGCCGCCCTGGCTTGCGCTGTCTCGTCCAATGCCAGATTGATCACCGGAATGCCCTTGTGCCGTGCCATTCGCACCGTCTGTGCCGTGCCGGTGCGTCCCTCTGGTTCCCGGCAGTAACAAATGCAGCAGTCTGCCAGTGTCACAAGCCGCTGATTCCGCAGGCGCATGCAGTCTCTGGTATAGGATTCCGCAATAAATTCACAGGAGTCTGCCTCCCGGCAGATGCAGTCATAGGCGGCGCGCTGCCGCTCTGACCACCGGGCCGTCTGCTCCTCCCGGGAGCAGGGCAGCACCAGATGCAGGGCAATTCCCGGATATTCCTCCCGGAGATCCAGCACCATCTGGGCACAGTAGGTGTCCCAGCCGATGGCGCCCCCGGTGTAAAAATCCACGAACCCTCTGGGAATTGCCGTTTCCAGCACACGCTGCAGCTCCCGCAGCACCCCTGGCAGCACCGGCCGTGCAATTACCCGGTGCCCGGTAAAACAAATGGATTTCGTCATATGCCATAACACTTTCTCTCAGCGTTTCAGCGGCAGCCCGTTCACCTGGCTTCGCTCTCTGGCAATGCTGCCGATCAGGAGCACCAGCCCGGCCGCCAGCAAAATACCGCCGAAAATCAGCATACCCAGCACCAGCGCCTTCATCGTTCCGGTAAAGACGCTGTAAACCGCCGCATCCTTGAGGGAAAACCGGGAGATCACGCCGCTGCCCAGAATCACCGCCGCAGGCAGCGTGAACAGCACACCGTCTGTAAACAGGCCGGAGCCGATCCAGTACAGGGGATGGTTCCGCAGCACCAACAGCACCGCCGCCAGCACCAGCGTCAGCACCACACCGCCGCCAAAGAGAAACCACAGCGGCTTCGACAGCACCTGCACCTTGTGCCAGATGCCGGCCTTTTCCAGCGTACCCAGGTGGTAGACATCAATCACAGAATCTACCTTCTTTTCTGCATCCTGGATGGTGTTTTCCAGCTTTTGCGTATAGCTGTCATCTTTTTCATAGCCGTTTTCTGCGGCATAGGTCTCAAAATAATCCGTGATAGACTGTTCCAGTGCACTGTAATCCGGCTGCGCCGCCGTATTCTTTCCGTGCAGCTGGTCATAGGCCGCCGTAATTTTCAGTTCCATGGCGTCCCGGAGCCAGTTCTCTGACAACACGTCCAGGTATACCTCCGGCGGCACTGCGGTTGCGTTGTATTCTGTCTGGTAATAGGACTCCAGAGCAGACCGCGTCTTGGCCGGTGCCTGCTGCCGTTCCAGCTGGGACAGCAGCAGCGAGGGAGATGCCGTAAGAAAGACGCCGACGCCTCCGGCAACCGCCGCCAGAATGGAAAAGATCAGCATCAGACTCAGCAGCAGCTGTACCAGGGTTTTTCCTACACTTTGCGGACGTTGTTTCATTGTGCATCCCCTCCTGTCTCCGCGGCAGTGCTCTCTTCGGCAGAAGCCGTACCGGAATCGGACGCATTCGTCTGCGTCTCATAAAAGGCGCTGTCTGTCAGCTTGCAGACCACGCCCACGCGCTGTGCCGAAGCCCCCAGAAGCTGTATTTCGCAGGTATAAAGCGTCAGGCGGTCGTCCTCTGTGGTTTTCAGATAGGATTCATCATCCTCTGCAAAGGCAATCTTTTGCGTCACCGTATAGGTAAACTTGCCGTATGTGGTATACGCCGTGACAATATCCCCCTCTTTCAGCTGATTCAGCTCGTGGAAGAAGGTATTGACATGGGCGCTGATCACAGAGTTTCCGCTGCCGCCCAGTGCAGCCGAAGCCGGTGTCTGGCAGGCGCCCTTGTCCAGCAGTTCACTGCCGCTGCCCCAGTACACCGGAACGTAAAGATCGATGCTCTTCGCTTCCAGAATAGCGCACTGACTGCCATAGGTGGGAATCAGCGCTTCTCCTTCTACCGCAGTTTTTCCGGTGTAGTCTGTGTCGATATCGGTTTCTGTAATATGCAGTCCCGCCGTGCCCCCGTCAGAGGATGTCCCGGTGCTGTCCATGAAACCGATACGCAGATAGGTCTTTGCCAGCTCATAGGGGCGAATGGCGCAGAGCAGCAGGATTCCGCCGCAGAGCAGCGTCAGCAGCAGCGGAATGCAGATCCGCACCGCCAGGGGCATGCGCCCGGCACTGTTTTTCACATGCTTCATTCTCGTGCTTCCTTTCGTTTGCTGTACCACAGCGCGCCGCCCAGTCCGGCCGCCGCCAGCACAATGGCGCCCACGCCGGTCAATACCGGCACTGTATAGGGAATGCCTGTGGACTCTACGCTGTTTCCATAGGTGGTCACATCCACCAGGTTGCCGTCTGCATCCCGTGTGCTGATCACAATGCCGTCATCGGAGACGGAATCCAGGGAAAAGTTCAGCCCCATGCCGCTGCTGGTGTCCAGCATATCGGATACCATTTCCAGCTGTCTGTCAGTTCCCATCTGTTTCAGAATGCTGTTTTTGGCCTCATTGCTGAGGCTGTTGATAAAGGTGCTCCGCTGCTCCTGGGGCAGTTTGTTCACATACTGGATTTTCTGATCCAGGGGTAGCTTTGTAAATTCCGCATCGGACATTGTGCCGCTGCTGTTGCTGCCGGAACTGCCGGAAGAAGTATTCCCCCCGGTGTTCCCGGTATTGCCGGACGCAGCAGCCGTGGTTGTTGTCTGGCTCTGGCTGCCGTTGTTGTCCCCGGCAGCTGTGGTAGTCTGGTTCAGAATATCCTCCACGTTGCTCTGCCGCTTGGCATCCCACGCCTGCAAGGTTGCCATGGCGCTGGCACAGTAGCTGGAAATCTCCTCCGGCTTTACCTTGCCGGACTGAATGGCCGCATACGCCTGATTGACATAGGAGGCCGCATTGGGATAATTGATGGAATAGGCATAGGCCGCCACATCCTCCGGCGTATAGGCCGAAGCCGTCAGCGTGCCTGTGCCCATTGCAGCCAGGATTCCCAGGCCGCAGAGCAGTCCCATTGCTTTTGCATATCGTAATTTCATCATAAACATTCCTTTCTCAGAAGCTGCCGGTTTTCCCCTCCCGACAGGATGTCTGATGTAAGCCGGACGGATGCGCCGTAATCCTTTTCCCCTTTCGCGCATCTTTCCTGCACAAACTCCCATGGAGAATGTGCATGAACATCCAGCATAACAACATTATACAAGATTTTGTTCAAAAATGCAACCCTTTTTCCCGCATAGCATGCAGAATTACAAAAATTCCCTGCCTTGACGCATTTCTCGTTTCGTGCTACAATAAGATAGGAAAAATTTCGCGATACGGAGGACATCTGCATGAAAATATTAGTTGTCGGCATGGGACTCATCGGCGGTTCCATCTGCAAATCTATAAAAGCAACCACCACTCACACCGTAGACGGCTGCGATGTACAGCCGGAAGTCCTGGAACAGGCTTTGCAGGACGGCGCCATTGACGGCACCGGCCGCATGGAGGACGGCACCTATGACATGGTGATTCTCTGCCTGCACCAGCGCATTGCCATCCAGATGGTACAGAATGCGCTGCCCCACATGCAGGCCGGCACCATTCTGGTAGACACCTGCGGTCTGAAAGGGCGCATGGTACGAGATCTCACCTACCGCTGCCGGAAGCACGGCGTGCGCTATGTGGGCACCCACCCCATGGCCGGCCGGGAAAAGAGCGGCTATTATGCCAGCATCCCCGACCTGTTTCTCCGGGCAAACCTCATTGTCACCCCTGTGGACGACACCGACTCGGAGGCGCTGGAAACTGTCACCGCCCTGGCCAGGGAAATGGGCTTCGGCAAGATTGTCACCGCTACGCCCATGTGGCACGACAACATGATTGCCTATACCTCACAGCTGGCCCACGTGGTGTCCAGCTCCTATGTCAAGGATTTCTGTATGGATGATGCCCTCTCCTTCTCCGGCGGCAGCTTTCAGGATATGACACGGGTGGCGACTATGGACGAATCCATGTGGTCTGCCCTGTTCCTGGACAACCGGGACAACCTGCTCTATCACCTGGATCTCCTCATTGAAAACCTCACCGACTATCGGGATGCCCTGAAGCAGCGGGACGAAGAGCGCCTGCAATACCTCATCGCCGAGGGCAGACAGATTCAGGAGGAAAATGTACGCAAGCGGAAGGAACAGCTGGAAAACAGCTGAGAAAGGAAAAGCACCCATGAACTGGACACAAGTCGATATCTATACCACAACAGAAGCCATTGATCTGCTCAGCAGCAAAATTCAGGATTTAGGCATCCGGGGCTGCATGGTGCAGGATGCCCAGGACTTTCAGGAATTTCTGGAGCAAAAGGACGGCAGATGGGACTATCTGGAGGACGGCCTGATGGAACTGGCGCACTGTGAAACCTGCATCACCGTCTATCTCCCGGAGGATGGCCAGGGCACAGAAACACTGTCTGCCCTGCGGGATATGCTGGCACAGCTCCGGGCGGCAGATCCGGAACACATCTACGGTCGCCTGGAAATGCAGTGCTCCGGCATCCGGGAAGAGGACTGGGCCAACAACTGGAAGCAGTACTTCAAGCCCTTTCCTGTGGGAAAAAAGCTGTACATCAAGCCCAGCTGGGAGGCACCCACTGCGGAAGCTGCCGGAAGAACCGTTCTGGAAATCGACCCGGCCAGCAGCTTCGGCACCGGCCAGCACCACACCACACGGCTCTGCCTGGAACTGATGGAATCTGAAATCCAGCCCGGCGCTACACGTCTGTTGGATCTGGGCTGCGGCAGCGGCATTCTGTTTATCGGCGGCCTGCTCCTGGGGGCAAAGTCTGCCTATGCTGTGGACATTGAAGAAAACGCCGTCCGAATTGCCGGAGAAAATGCCGCCGAGAACCATCTGGATCCGGACAGCTATACCATTTCCTGCGGCAATGTAATCACAGACGCGGCGCTGACTGAGGCAATCGGCACCGGCTATGACGTAATCACCGCCAACATCGTGGCAGATGTCATCAAGGCCATGGCTCCCCTCTTCCCCCGGTTCCTGAAACCGGACGGCACCCTGATTCTGTCCGGCATTATTACCGAACGGGCAGATGAAGTGCTGGAAACGGTAACGGCTCAGGGCTTTGCTGTCCTGGAAAAGCGGGAAGCCTCCGGCTGGTGCGCCGTAAAGCTCTGCCGGAAATAAAAACTTGCCCTCACAAGCATATACACGTGTGTTTTCGCATATATGAACACGAAAAACCGGAGACCCAGGGAAAACGTCTGGGGCTCCGGTTTTTTCATTTTGAGGGGGAAAAAAGAATCCGTTGCTTGCCTGAAAACAGGTATTTTTCAAAAAGGGAATCTTTTAGAACGGGCGGTTGTTATTGCCGCCGCCGGAATTGGCAGTGACTGTGGTGCCGCCGCTGATCGTGCCGCCGTAGCCGCAGCGGTTTGTGCTGTCCTGGCTTGCAAAATAGGTTGTGCCGGAGAGTGTGCCGCCGGTATAACAGGTCACACTGGACGAATCACTGCACATTACCATTTCCGAAGAGCCGTTGGGCAGGGTGAAGGTTGCCAGGATATTGCCGCTGGCATCCGTAAAGGTGATGGTCTGGCCAGCAGAAACAGAGGTCTGGGACAGGAAGGAATAGCTGCTTGGCGTTTCAAACATATCGCTGCTGCCGGCCGCAATCACGGTACCGCCGGAATAGGGGATGGAGTTATTG